>ENA-UOJC01000762-UOJC01000762.1-human-gut-metagenome-genome-assembly--contig:-C104-NODE-762-length-52414-cov-14.117057_pt1 | contig 52414 bp, 46 predicted proteins | sample MGYA00242339_ERZ723886 | MGnify/ENA metagenome assembly ERZ723886 | reverse complement strand
GGCCGTCCTGTCGAACGGCCTCTGCCCTTTGAAAAGTTCCCTTTGTATTTCCGCAGGGCTGCCATCAATGCAGCCCTGGCTGCGGGAAAAAGCTATCTGGCCAGGGAGGACCAGGAGCGTCCGACAGAAGCTTTTGCATCTGGGGTTACTCTGTATAAAGGAAATTACAAGGATCTGGACAGTCACTCTATCCGGCTCAAGGTGTGGGATGGAGAAAGATGGCGGTGGATTCATGCGCGTTTATCCGGCAATGATATTCCTGAAGGCGCTGTGTGCTTGTCTCCAAGGCTGGTGTTCAGGGACGGGAGTGTACAGCTCCATGTACCGATTCGACAGGCAGTGCCCGACGGGAAACCATTAAAAGAACGTATGGGAAAGGACATGAAGTTATGCAGTGTCCAGTTCACCAATGGTGATGCTATTGCGGTTTGTTGTGTGGTGGATAGTCAGGACACTGTGACGGCTGTCCGGTTCCTGAGAGGCGGCAGAGATTATACGCATCGGTGCCGGAGACTTCTGGAAAAGATTGAGAATTCCCGGAAAGCTGTCGGGGGAAAACGAGGCAGGGATGATAATAAAAGATATTGGAAAAAATTAAAACAGATCAGTGATGATATGGCTCACCAGGTCAGCCGTCAGGTGGTGGACTTTTGCGTGGAGAATGACGCCGGAGTTATTGTCCTTCCCAAATATAGCCAGGAGTTCACCAGGTATGTGATGGCAGCGGTGGGGAACTGGTCACCGCTGCGTTTGAATTACCAGGTGCGTACCCAGTTAAAGTATAAAGCGTGGCAGGCGGGGATATTAGTCCTTGAATCGGAAGTGTCGGATATCGAGAGATATTGTGCCTTATGTGGCGGAGCGGTATACAGACATGGGGAACAGTTTGTCTGTGAAAATGGACATCAGGGAAATCGGCGTGTCAATGCTGCATGGAATCTGGGAAAAAAGACCTGGAAGAGCCTGAGCAAACATGTGTCCTGACCTGCGTCATTGATTAAATGGCAGGACATTGTTTAATAAATTAATAACAGGAAACTGTGAAAAGGGTCCGGATCCAATGGACGGGACTTTTCGGTTGGATGCCGCCGGGCAGCCCGTATGGGGTTGCCAAAGAATTGTTTGGGCATATTTGTCTGAGCAGAGAGTGTCCGAAGTTATATAGAAATCATACAGGCAGAACCAGTGGAAGCCCTTTTGGGGCAGCCGCTGTGGTTCTGCTTTTTTATTCTGGGAAAATGAAAAAATCCTCGGGAAAATCTGGAAGTTTAGCATTGACAGGGGGAGGGGATTGCTTTATAATATTATGATGCAATTAGTATGGAGCTTTAGGCCTTGCGGCTTGAGTTTTGATAAGATTGAAGTAACTTTTTAACAGGTTTTAATATTAAGGAGTGAAAAACCGTCAATGAACAATATGAAGCGTGTTAAGCCAGTAAAATCTGGCAAAGGCATTCGTATGAGTTACGCAAAACAGCGTGAAGTCCTGGATATGCCGAATCTCATTGAAGTACAGAAAAACTCTTATCAGTGGTTCCTGGATGCCGGTTTAAAAGAAGTATTTGATGATATTTCTCCGATTGCAGACTACAGCGGCCATTTAAGTCTTGAATTTACGGACTTTACATTATGCAGAGATGATGTGAAATACAGCATTGACGAATGTAAAGAAAGAGATGCGACCTATGCTGCACCATTAAAGGTGAAAGTACGTCTCATCAATAAAGAAACAGATGAAATTAACGAGCATGAAATTTTCATGGGCGACCTGCCTTTGATGACAGAGACGGGCACATTCGTGATCAACGGTGCAGAGCGAGTTATCGTCAGCCAGTTGGTACGTTCTCCTGGTATCTACTATGGAATCGGCCATGACAAGATTGGTAAAAAGCTTTACTCCTGTACAGTCATTCCAAACCGTGGTGCATGGCTGGAATATGAAACAGATTCCAACGATGTATTCAGTGTTCGAGTTGACCGTACCCGTAAGGTTCCGGTAACGGTTCTCATTCGTTCCCTGGGTGTAGGAACAAACCAGGAAATCATCGATATGTTCGGTGAAGAACCGAAGATTCTTGCAAGTATTTCCAAAGATACATCCGACAACTATCAGGATGGTCTTCTGGAATTATATAAAAAGATTCGTCCGGGTGAGCCGTTGGCTGTTGAGAGTGCAGAGAGCCTGATTAACGCTATGTTCTTTGACCCAAGACGTTATGACCTTGCAAAGGTTGGACGTTATAAATTCAATAAGAAGCTGGCGTTTAAGAACCGGATTAAGAACTGGCCTCTGGCAGAGTCTGTTGTGGATATCACAACCGGTGAAATCATTGCCGAAGCAGGCACTGTTGTGACGGATCAGTTGGCTAATGATATTCAGAATGCGGCTGTTCCGTATGTTTTCGTACAGACGGAAGAAAAAGTGGTCAAAGTATTGTCCAATATGATGGTCGATCTGACAAGCTGGGTCGATGTGGATCCGGCGGAAGTGGGTGTGACTGAAAAGGTCTACTATCCGCTTTTAAGCTCCATTCTTGAACAGAATGAAGATATTGAAGATATTAAAGATGCGATTCGCAGAAATTTAAGCGAATTGATTCCGATGCATATCACAAAGGAAGATATTTTTGCTTCCATTAACTATAATATTCACCTGGAATATGGTATTGGAAATGATGACGATATTGACCATTTGGGCAATCGTCGTATCCGTGCCGTTGGTGAACTTTTACAGAACCAGTACCGTATCGGCCTTTCCCGTATGGAACGTGTGGTTCGTGAACGTATGACAACTCAGGACCTGGAGGGTATTTCTCCGCAGTCCCTGATCAATATCAAACCGGTGACAGCCGCTGTCAAGGAATTCTTCGGAAGTTCCCAGTTGTCCCAGTTTATGGATCAGAATAACCCATTGTCCGAGCTGACACATAAACGTCGTCTTTCCGCATTGGGACCAGGCGGTCTGTCCCGAGACAGAGCCGGTTTCGAGGTTCGAGACGTTCATTATTCCCATTACGGAAGAATGTGCCCGATCGAGACACCTGAAGGTCCGAATATCGGTCTGATCAACTCTCTGGCATCCTATGCACGGATTAATCAGTACGGATTCATTGAAGCGCCTTATCGTGTACTTGATAAGACAGATCCGAAGAATCCGCGTGTAACCGATGAAGTTGTTTATCTGACAGCCGATGAAGAAGATAACTACACTGTAGCACAGGCCAATGAGCCGATTGATGCAGACGGATATTTTGTAAATAACTCTGTTTCCGGACGTTACCGTGAAGAGACTTCCCAGTTCGACAAATCCAAAGTAGATTTGATGGACGTTTCTCCTCGGATGGTATTCTCTGTGGCAACATCCATGATTCCGTTCCTGCAGAACGATGATGCGAACCGTGCCCTGATGGGTTCCAACATGCAGCGTCAGGCTGTGCCTTTGATGCTGACGGATTCTTCCATTGTTGGAACAGGTATGGAACAGAAGGCCGCCGTTGACTCCGGTGTCTGCGTTGTTGCTAAACACAGTGGTGTGGTTGAGCGTTCCGCAGCCAGCGAAATTATCGTTAAGACTGATGACGGTCAGCGGGATGTTTATAAATTACAGAAATTTGTGGGCAGCAACCAGGGTGCCTGCTACAATCAGCGTCCAATCGTATTTAAGAACGAGCGCGTAGAAGCAGGTGACGTTTTGGCCGATGGTCCATCCACTTCTCAGGGAGAACTTGGACTTGGTAAGAACCCATTGATCGGTTTCATGACCTGGGAAGGTTACAACTTCGAGGATGCCGTTCTTTTGAGTGAACGTCTTGTTCAGGAAGATGTTTACACATCCATTCATATTGCCGAATATGAAGCAGAAGCCAGAGATACGAAACTGGGACCGGAAGAAATCACAAGAGATGTGCCGGGCGTTGGTGACGATGCTCTGAAAAATCTGGATGAAAGAGGTATTATCCGTGTCGGCGCTGAGGTTCGTGCCGGAGATATCCTTGTCGGAAAGGTTACACCAAAGGGTGAAACCGAACTGACTGCTGAAGAACGTCTGCTGCGTGCTATTTTCGGTGAAAAGGCCAGAGAAGTCCGTGATACATCCTTAAAAGTGCCTCACGGCGATTACGGTATCATTATCGATGCCAAAGTATTCACAAGAGAAAACGGAGACGAGCTTCCACCGGGAGTAAACGAATCCGTTCGCGTATATATTGCTCAGAAACGTAAGATTTCCGTTGGTGATAAGATGGCCGGACGTCATGGTAACAAGGGTGTTGTTTCCCGTATTTTACCAGTTGAAGATATGCCGTTCCTGCCAAATGGCCGTCCGCTGGATATCGTGCTGAACCCATTGGGCGTACCTTCCCGTATGAATATCGGACAGGTCCTGGAGGTTCACCTCGGTCTTGCTGCCAAAGCCCTTGGCTTTAAGATCGAAACACCGGTATTTAATGGTGCAGACGAAGAGGATATTATGCAGACATTGGAAATGGCCAATGATTATGTAAATAAATCCTGGGAAGAGTTTACGGAAATCTGGAAAGACCGCATTTCCGAAGAAACTTACAACTATCTGGAAGAGCATATGGATTACCGTGAAGAGTGGAGAGGTGTTCCGATCGACCGTACAGGTAAAGTTCGTCTTCGTGACGGACGTACCGGTGAAGAATTTGACAGCCCGGTTACAGTTGGTTACATGCACTATCTGAAACTGCATCATCTGGTTGATGATAAGATCCATGCACGTTCCACAGGTCCTTACTCCCTCGTTACACAGCAGCCTCTGGGCGGTAAGGCTCAGTTCGGCGGACAGCGTTTCGGTGAAATGGAAGTTTGGGCGCTGGAAGCTTATGGCGCATCTTATACACTGCAGGAAATCCTGACCTTCAAGTCCGATGATGTTACAGGACGTGTGAAGACTTATGAAGCCATTATTAAAGGTGAAAATATCACTGAGCCTGGTATTCCGGAATCCTTTAAGGTACTTCTTAAAGAGCTTCAGTCTCTGGCATTGGATGTTCGTGTTCTGCGTGATGACCAGACAGAGGTTGAAATCGGTGAAACGATTGATTATACCGATGAAGAAGAATATCGGAATTATATGGACAGCCAGAGAAATTATGTCGGTGACAATGAGTCCTTTGGCGATTATGGATATAGAGAACAAACCGTGGAAGGCGATGAACTTGTGGACATCGACGTAAGCGGTGATCAGGATGACAGTGAAGACTTTGACCTGTATGAAGAACCGGACATGGATTAAAGAAAGGAGTGTCGTGAATGCCTGAGATGAATAGTAGTGAAGCATATCAACCGATGACATTTGATGCCATTAAGATTGGTCTGGCTTCCCCTGAGAAAATCAGAAGCTGGTCCCATGGTGAAGTAAAGAAACCGGAGACTATTAACTATAGAACTTTGAAACCGGAAAAAGACGGTCTGTTCTGTGAACGGATTTTTGGACCTCAGAAAGACTGGGAGTGCCATTGCGGTAAATATAAGAAAATCCGTTATAAAGGCGTTGTTTGCGACCGATGCGGCGTTGAGGTTACAAAATCCAACGTTCGTCGTGAACGTATGGGACATATTGAGCTGGCCGCTCCTGTGTCACATATCTGGTACTTCAAAGGTATTCCGAGCCGTCTTGGTTTAATCCTCGATATGTCTCCTCGGAATCTTGAAAAAGTCCTTTATTTTGCATCTTATGTGGTTCTGGATAAGGGAGAAACAGATTTACAGAATAAACAGGTTCTTTCTGAAAAAGAATACAGAGATGCTTATGAAAAGTTCGGCAACAATTTCCGGGCTGGTATGGGCGCTGAGTCCATCAAAGAACTTTTGGAAGCCATTGATCTGGAAAAAGAAGCCGATGAACTGAAAAAAGAATTGAAAAATTCCACCGGACAGAAACGGGCACGTATTATTAAACGTCTGGAAGTTGTGGAAGCATTCCGTACTTCCGGTAACCGTCCGGAATGGATGATCCTGACAGTGATTCCGGTTATTCCGCCGGATATCCGTCCGATGGTACAGCTGGATGGCGGACGTTTTGCAACGTCTGACCTGAACGACCTTTATCGTCGTATTATTAATAGAAATAACCGTCTGAAACGGCTCCTTGAACTCGGAGCACCGGACATTATCGTGCGTAATGAAAAACGTATGCTTCAGGAAGCGGTTGACGCCCTGATCGATAATGGACGTCGTGGACGTCCGGTTACAGGACCTGGAAACCGCGCGCTGAAATCCCTTTCCGATATGCTGAAAGGTAAACAGGGACGTTTCCGCCAGAACCTTCTTGGTAAACGTGTTGACTATTCCGGTCGTTCCGTTATCGTTGTAGGTCCTGAATTAAAGATTTATCAGTGCGGTCTGCCGAAAGAAATGGCTATCGAGCTGTTCAAACCGTTCGTTATGAAAGAACTGGTTGCCGGCGGACTGGCCCATAACATTAAATCTGCCAAGAAAATGGTAGAACGTCTCCAGTCGGAAGTTTGGGATGTATTGGAAGATGTTATTAAAGAACATCCGGTAATGCTGAACCGTGCACCTACACTGCACCGTCTTGGTATCCAGGCTTTCGAACCGGTATTGGTTGAAGGTAAAGCGATTAAGCTGCATCCATTGGTATGTACGGCCTACAATGCCGACTTCGATGGTGACCAGATGGCTGTGCATGTACCATTGTTTGTGGAAGCACAGGCAGAATGCCGCTTCATGCTGCTTTCTCCGAACAACCTGCTGAAACCCTCCGATGGTGCGCCGGTAGCTGTTCCTTCTCAGGATATGGTTCTTGGTATTTACTATCTGACGCTGGAAAAACCGGGTGATCCAGGCGAGGGTAAATTCTTCCATAATGTCAATGAAGCAATCATGGCTTATGAGAATAAAGTCATTACCCTTCAGGCACGGATTAAAATCCGTAAAGAAGGCTATGTCAACGGCGAAAAGATAAGCCGTATCATTGAATCCACACTGGGACGTTTCATTTTCAATGAAATCATTCCTCAGGATCTGGGATTTGTAAATCGTGCATTGCCTGAAAACAATCTGGTTCCGGAAATTGATTTCCTTGTTGGGAAGAAGCAGCTGAAACAGATTATTGATAAATGTATTAATACACACGGTGCAACAAAGACAGCGGAAGTGCTTGACCTGATCAAATCTACAGGTTATAAATATTCCACCGTCAGCGCCATCACCGTATCCGTATCCGATATGTCTGTGCCGGGAGCTAAAAAACAGCTCATTGCCGATGCAGAAAAGACGATTGAAAAGATTACGAAAAACTTCCGCCGTGGTTTCACGACTGAAGAAGAACGTTATAAAGCCGTTGTCGAGACCTGGAAACAGGCCGATGATAAGATTACGGACGCCCTGTTATCGAACCTTGATAAATACAACAATATTTACATGATGGCCGATTCCGGCGCCCGTGGTTCCAACCAGCAGATTAAACAGCTGGCAGGTATGCGTGGTTTGATGGCCGATACATCCGGCCGAACCATCGAGCTGCCGATCAAGTCCAATTTCCGTGAAGGTCTGGACGTACTGGAATACTTCATTTCCGCCCATGGCGCCCGTAAAGGTTTGTCTGATACGGCCCTTCGTACCGCCGACTCCGGTTATCTGACCCGTCGACTGGTTGATGTATCCCAGGATTTGATCATTCGTGAAACAGACTGCTGTGAAGGCACAGGCGAGATTCCAGGCATGTGGATCAATGCTTTCACGGACGGCAAAGAAATGATTGAGAGCCTTGAAGATCGTATGACCGGACGTTATGCGGCTGAGGATATTGTTGATCCTGCAACTGGCGAGGTCCTTGTTAAAGCCAATACAATGATCACACCGAAACGTGCAGCAATGGTGTCGAAGGCCGGAATTGAAAAGGTTAAGATTCGTACTGTACTTTCCTGCCGTTCTCATATCGGTGTATGTGCAAAATGTTATGGTGCCAACATGGCTACCGGACAGGCTGTACAGGTTGGTGAGGCTGTTGGTATTATCGCTGCTCAGTCCATCGGTGAACCTGGTACACAGCTGACCATGCGTACTTTCCATACCGGTGGTGTTGCCGGTGATGATATCACACAAGGTCTTCCTCGTGTCGAAGAGCTTTTTGAGGCAAGAAAGCCGAAGGGTCTTGCGATCATCTCCGAATTTGCGGGAACGATCAGCATTAAAGATACAAAGAAAAAACGTGAAGTTGTTGTTTCCAATAGCGAAACCGGAGAGACAAAGGCTTATCTCATCCCTTATGGTTCCAGAATTAAAGTTCTGGAGGGACAGGTCATTGAAGCCGGTGACGAACTGACCGAAGGTAGTGTTAACCCACATGATATTCTGAAGATTAAAGGTGTTCGTGCCGTTCAGGATTACATGATTCAGGAAGTTCAGCGTGTATACCGTCTCCAGGGTGTAGAAATCAACGATAAACACGTTGAGGTCATCGTACGTCAGATGCTGAAAAAGATTCGTATCGAAAACAGCGGAGATACAGATTACCTTCCGGGAACACTGGTTGATGTTCTTGACTTTGAAGAGATTAATGAAAATCTCATTGATCAGGGTAAAGAACCGGCCGAAGGAAGCCAGGTAATGCTTGGTATTACAAAAGCCTCTCTGGCAACGAACTCCTTCTTGTCCGCAGCTTCCTTCCAGGAGACAACAAAGGTTCTGACCGATGCTGCGATCAAAGGCAAGGTTGACCCATTGATCGGTCTGAAGGAAAACGTGCTGATCGGTAAACTGATTCCGGCCGGAACAGGTATGCGCCGTTACCGGGCAACCCGTTTGAGCACAGACATCAATCCGGATATGGATGTGATGTTGGACGAAGCCGAGGATGAAATCGTGTTGACTGACGATGCAATGGATTATGAAGAAGAAGTGACTTTAGAAGAAACTCCTTCCGAAGAAGAATCCGTTATTGGTGTCGTTGAAGAATAAATAATGTATTAGTTATAGAAGGAATCCGCAGTTCACTCTGAGCTGCGGATTTTCCTGTTTAATTGCTGAAAAAATGGGAAAACTTTTGGTAAAAGCGATTGACAAGAAAAAAAATAGTTGATATACTCAGATAGTGTGCGTAAATAGGTATGCCTATTTATGTGTGCAAAAACGAAAGATTTTTTACAGTAACCAATTTAATTTACGCAGGAGGTGAAAATAATGCCAACATTTAACCAGTTAGTAAGAAAAGGAAGACAGACTGTAGAGAAAAAATCTACAGCACCAGCACTTCAGAAAGGTTACAACTCCCTTCACAAAAAGCCGACAGATCAGTCCGCTCCACAGAAACGAGGAGTTTGTACAGCAGTGAAGACAGCGACTCCTAAGAAACCTAACTCAGCTCTTAGAAAAATCGCCAGAGTTCGTCTCTCCAACGGTATCGAAGTAACAAGTTATATCCCAGGTGAAGGTCACAACCTTCAGGAGCATAGCGTTGTTCTTATCCGTGGCGGTAGAGTAAAAGACTTACCAGGTACAAGATATCACATCATCCGTGGTACATTGGATACAGCTGGTGTCGCTAAGAGAAGACAGGCTCGTTCCAAATATGGAGCTAAGAGACCAAAGGACGCTAAATAATACTGTTTTCAAACCAAATACTATTGCGACGAATGTAGCATTATTTTACCAGGCCGTAAAGGTTGCAGGTTTATATAAACGCGATTCGGCGCGAACACGTAGGGAAACGTGAGTACCTATGAATTAAATAGCCGGACGGGATTCCGGCCGGTAATATTAAGGAGGGAAGTAACGTGCCAAGAAAAGGACATATTGCAAAAAGAGACGTATTAGCAGATCCTATTTACAACAACAAAGTTGTAACAAAGCTTATCAACAACGTTATGTTAGATGGTAAGAAGGGTGTTGCTCAGAAGATCGTATACGGTGCATTTGACAGAGTGGCAGAGAAAACAGGCAAAGATGCCGTTGAAGTTTTCGAAGAAGCTATGAACAATGTAATGCCTGTATTGGAAGTAAAAGCTCGTCGTATCGGTGGTGCAACATATCAGGTACCAATCGAAGTAAGAGCTGACAGAAGACAAGCATTAGCACTGAGATGGTTAACTCTTTATTCTCGTAAGAGAGGCGAGAAGACCATGGAAGAAAGACTCGCTAATGAAATTATGGATGCAGCAAACAACACAGGTGCATCTGTTAAGAAGAAAGAAGACATGCACAAGATGGCAGAAGCAAACAAGGCATTTGCTCACTACAGATGGTAAGCATAACCTTGCTGCCTGACTTATTTTTAAGGAGGAATTATCCTTGGCTGGAAGAGAATATCCATTAGAGAGAACCAGAAACATTGGTATTATGGCTCATATTGATGCTGGTAAAACAACATTAACAGAGCGTATTCTTTACTATACCGGTGTTAACTATAAGATTGGTGATACTCATGAAGGTACTGCTACCATGGACTGGATGGAGCAGGAGCAGGAGCGTGGTATCACAATCACATCCGCTGCAACAACATGTCACTGGACACTGGAAGAGAACTGCAAACCGAAGCCAGGCGCTTTGGAGCATCGTATCAACATCATTGATACCCCAGGTCACGTAGACTTTACTGTTGAGGTTGAGCGTTCCCTTCGTGTACTGGATGGCGCTGTCGGCGTATTCTGTGCAAAGGGTGGTGTAGAGCCTCAGTCAGAAAATGTATGGCGTCAGGCTGACACATACAACGTACCTAGAATGGCTTTCATTAACAAAATGGACATCCTGGGTGCAAACTTCTACGGTGCAGTAGAGCAGATCAGAACAAGATTAGGTAAGAATGCGATCGTTCTTCAGTTACCAATCGGTAAAGAAGATGATTTCAAGGGAATTATCGATCTGTTCGAGATGAAAGCATATATTTACAATGACGATAAGGGTGATGATATTTCCATCACTGATATCCCGGACGATATGAAGGATGATGCAGAATTATATCGTAGCGAACTGATCGAAAAGATCTGCGAGCTGGATGATGATCTGATGATGCAGTATCTGGAAGGTGAAGAACCGGCTGTTGAAGATTTAAAGAAAGTTCTTCGTAAAGCTACATGTGAATGTACAGCTATTCCGGTTTGCTGTGGTTCCGCATATCGTAACAAAGGTGTACAGAAGCTTCTGGATGCTATTCTGGAGTATATGCCTGCACCTACAGATATCCCACCTATCAAGGGTGTTGACTTAGAGGGTAATGAGATCGTAAGACATTCTTCTGATGAAGAACCTTTCTCAGCTCTTGCATTCAAGATCATGGCTGACCCATTCGTTGGTAAGCTTGCATTCTTCCGTGTATATTCCGGTACAATGAATGCTGGATCTTATGTACTGAACGCGACAAAAGATAAAAAGGAACGTGTTGGACGTATCCTGCAGATGCATGCAAACAAGAGAGCAGAGCTTGACAAAGTTTACTCCGGTGATATCGCAGCAGCAGTTGGATTTAAGTTCACGACAACAGGTGATACAATCTGTGACGAGCAGCATCCTGTTATCCTTGAGTCTATGGAATTCCCGGAACCTGTTATCGAGCTTGCTATCGAGCCTAAGACAAAAGCAGGTCAGGGTAAATTAGGTGAAGCTTTAGCAAAACTTGCGGAAGAAGATCCGACATTCCGTGCGCATACAGATCAGGAAACCGGTCAGACAATCATCGCCGGTATGGGTGAGCTTCATCTGGAGATCATCGTTGACCGTCTGCTTCGTGAATTCAAGGTAGAGGCTAACGTAGGTGCTCCTCAGGTTGCTTACAAAGAGACATTTACAAAGCCTGTTGATCAGGAATACAAATATGCTAAGCAGTCCGGTGGTCGTGGACAGTACGGACACTGTAAAGTTAAATTCGAGCCAATGGATCCGAACGGCGAAGAAACATTTAAGTTCGAGTCTACCGTTGTCGGTGGTGCGATTCCGAAGGAATACATCCCAGCAGTCGGAGAAGGTATCGAAGAAGCTGCAAAGGCTGGTATCCTTGGAGGATTCCCTGTACTTGGTGTACATGCAAATGTATACGATGGTTCTTACCATGAAGTCGATTCCTCAGAAATGGCATTCCATATTGCCGGATCTATGGCATTCAAGGAAGCTATGCAGAAGGCTGCACCTGTATTACTTGAGCCTATCATGAAGGTAGAAGTTACAATGCCTGAAGAATACATGGGTGATGTAATCGGTGATATCAACTCACGTCGTGGACGTATCGAAGGTATGGAAGATATCGGTGGTGGCAAGATGGTTAAGGGTTATGTTCCGCTTGCTGAAATGTTCGGTTATTCTACAGACCTGCGTTCTAAGACACAGGGACGTGGTAACTACTCAATGTTCTTCGAGAAATATGAGCCGGTACCGAAGTCCGTACAGGAAAAGGTTTTAGCAGCAAAGGCAAAATAATTGACCCCTGCGGCTAAAAATGCTTGAAATTATCGGCTATCTTTACTATAATCAAAGATAGCCGAGTTAATAGACACAAACAAACAATAATAAGAAAATTAAAGGAGAGTTTCAAAATGGCAAAAGCTAAATTTGACAGAACCAAACCACATTGTAACATTGGTACTATCGGTCACGTTGACCATGGTAAAACAACTTTAACAGCAGCTATCACAAGAGTATTAGCTGAAAGAGTACCAGGTAACGAAAAAGTTGATTTCGAAAATATCGATAAGGCTCCAGAAGAAAGAGAACGTGGTATCACAATTTCTACAGCTCACGTTGAATACCAGACAGCAAAGAGACATTACGCACACGTTGACTGCCCAGGCCATGCTGACTATGTAAAGAACATGATCACAGGTGCTGCTCAGATGGATGGTGCTATCCTCGTTGTTGCTGCTACTGACGGTGTTATGGCTCAGACAAAAGAGCACATCTTACTTTCCCGTCAGGTAGGTGTTCCTTACATCATCGTATTCATGAACAAATGTGATATGGTTGATGACGAAGAATTACTTGAATTAGTAGAAATGGAAATCACAGAACAGCTTGAAGAATATGAATTCGAAGGCTGCCCAATCATCAAAGGTTCCGCTTTAAAAGCTCTTGAAGATCCAAACAGCGAATGGGGCGACAAGATCATGGAACTTATGGATACAGTTGATAGCTATATCCCAGATCCAAAGCGTGCAACAGATCAGCCATTCCTTATGCCTGTAGAAGACGTATTCTCCATCACAGGTCGTGGTACAGTTGCTACTGGTAGAGTAGAACGTGGTGTTCTTCATGTATCTGAAGAAGTTGAAATCGTTGGTGTTAAAGAAGAATCCCGTAAAGTTGTTGTTACTGGTATCGAAATGTTCCGTAAACTTCTTGACGAAGCTCAGGCTGGTGATAACATCGGTTGCTTACTTCGTGGTGTTCAGAGAAACGAAATCGAAAGAGGACAGGTTCTTGCTAAACCAGGTAGTGTACAGCCACACAAAAAATTCACAGCTCAGGTTTACGTATTAACAAAAGATGAAGGTGGACGTCATACTCCATTCTTCAACAACTATAGACCACAGTTCTATTTCAGAACAACAGATATCACAGGTGTTATCAACCTTCCAGAAGGTACAGAAATGTGCATGCCTGGTGATAACGTAGAAATGACAATCGAACTGATCCATCCAATCGCTATGGAACAGGGTCTTACTTTCGCTATCCGTGAAGGTGGACGTACTGTAGGATCAGGCCGTGTTGCTTCTATCATCGAGTAATCATAATCTGTTATCAGAATATTAACTCAAATATTACCCCAGAAACTTCGGTTTCTGGGGTTTTGTGTTGTATAGAAATGTTTTTAACGAGGTGCGAATGATGAAAAAGAAAATATTAATTATTTTTGTAATATGTATAGGAAGTATACTTGCTTATGCGGCTTTCCGCTATCAAAGGACCTCGGCGTCTCGTTTGGCCGACAAATATGGAGTAGATGTGGTTCAGATTCGAAGTTCTGTTGATAAGGATAATGATGGAATAGATGACCAGACAGATATTCTTGAAGGGGCATTGACTTATGTTGCTTCTAAGCCAAAGTACAAGAGCAAATATTATTCTACAGGATATTCGGATGATGGATATGGCGTATGTACAGATGTGGTGGCGAATGCTTTAAGAAGTGCCGGATACGATCTTATGACCTTGGTAGAAGAGGATATCAAAAATCATCCGGATGATTATAATATTGATCATCCGGATATTAACATTGATTTTAGACGTGTAACAAACCTAAAGATATATTTTTCGCATACTGCCCTGAAACTTACAACAGACATTTTTCGGGTGGAAGAATGGCAAGGCGGCGATATTGTTGTATTTAAAAGTCATATTGGAATCGTGTCCGATCGGAGAAATGAGGATGGTGTTCCCTATGTCATCCATCATAATGATCCGTGGCAGGCGGCATACGAACAGGATATTCTTGAGGACCGGGATGATATTGTTGGCCATTTCAGGATAACCGAGTAATGAATAAGCGAAATAATTCTGAAAAAGGCTTTAATTCATATAGTTTTTCGTGTATAATTAAATAAATATGTGAGAAAATACCCCCCGTTAGGCTTGAATTGTTTAATGGAGGGAAATTTTTTCATGTAGGAAAAATTTCGGGGGATTGGAGATAAGAATGAACAAACAGGAAGAGAAAAGAAGCAGCTTTTCGGGGAAAATCGGCTTTGTTCTGGCTGCAGCCGGTGCATCAGTGGGACTTGGGAATATATGGCGTTTTCCCTATCTTGCGGCGAAATATGGCGGGGGAATTTTTTTGCTGGTATATATCGTACTGGCGCTGACTTTTGGGTATACGATGATCATGGCAGAAACAGCTTTAGGGCGTATGACGAAAAAGAGCCCGGTTGGCGCTTTTTGTGCTTTTGGACATACCTGGTCATTTCGATTTGGCGGATGGATCAATGCCATTGTTCCAATGTTGATCGTGCCGTATTATTCTACGATCGGCGGCTGGGTTATTAAGTATATGTTTGAATATATACGGGGGAATGGCGGTGAATTGGCAGTTGATGGCTATTTCACAGGTTTTATTTCCGGCGGCTTTTCTGTGGAAATATGGTTTTTGATTTTTGCTCTGGTTACATTGGCTATTATTTATGCCGGTGTGGAAAATGGAATTGAACGTGTATCCAAATTTATGATGCCTATATTGGTTGTGTTGGCCGTGATTATTGCGGTTTACTCGATGACAAGAGAGGGCGCTCTTGCGGGAGTGAAATACTTCCTTGTTCCTGAATTTGAAAACTTTTCTTGGATGACAGTGGTATCCGCTATGGGGCAGATGTTCTATTCCTTGTCGATAGCTATGGGAATTTTGATTACCTTTGGATCCTATATGAAAAAGGATGTGTCTATCGAGGGCGCGACAAAGAATGTGGAAATCTTTGATACGGCGATTGCCATCATGGCGGGATTGATGATTATCCCGGCAGTTTTCGCTTTTTCGGGTGGAGATCCTGAGATGCTTCAGGCTGGACCATCGCTGATGTTTATTACCATTCCTAAGGTCCTGGACAGCATGGGATTTGGTACAGTGATGGGGATTTTGTTTTTTGTTTTAGTGTTCTTTGCAGCGCTGACCAGCGCAATTGCTTTGACAGAAAGTGCAGTGGCGACTTTTGAAGACGAGCTGAAATGGGGCCGGAGCAAGGCTACAATAGTCGTAGGTTTGATTATTATTGTTTTAGGAACATTGTCTTCTCTTGGATATGGCCCGCTGGCTTTTATAGAGATTATTGGCATGCCGTTTCTTGATTTCTTTGATTTTCTTACAAATTCTGTGATGATGCCGATTGCTGCATTGATGACATGCTTATTGGTAGTGCGTGTGATTGGGACGGAACGTATTGCAGAGGAAGTGGAAAAAGAGGGGGCATCTTTTAAAAGAAAGAAAGTATTTAACTTTATGATAAAATACCTTTGCCCGATTTTTGTAATAATTATATTAATCAGTTCGGTGGCAAATGTATTTGGATGGATTTCCATGTAAAACATGAACCATCGGCGGTGTGAAAGGAGCATGGCGGAAAGGTATGTCAGAGAGATATGTATTATTGTTAGAGCAGGCCGGAGCGTTGATTGACGGTGTGGCCTATCCGATTGCCAATTATGCGAACTTGTCAGCGTTGTTATATCAGACTTTGTCAGATATTAACTGGGCCGGATTTTATTTGATTGAAAATGGAAAGCTGGTTTTGGGTCCCTTCCAGGAGAAGCCGGCCTGTATTGAAATTGAAATCGGCAAAGGTGTGTGTGGAACGGCTGTAGCAAGAGATGCGACAGTTGTCGTGAAAAATGTACATGAATTTCCGGGACACATTGCCTGCGACGGAGCTTCAATGTCAGAGATTGTTATCCCGATTCATCTCAATGGGAAAATTATCGGAGTTCTTGATGTTGACAGTCCTGTGGAAGGTCGTTTTTCAGAGACAGATCAGCTTGGCCTGGAAGCGGTTGTTCGATTGATTGAAAAAAATCTGGAAATATAGTTAAGGTATTGAACCAAAAACGCAGAAGCAAGAGCTCCTGCGTTTTTTTGCAGAGCTATGGAAAGCTTACTTGACATTTTAGAAGCATATAGTATAATAAAAATATGGAAAGGAAACTTTACATTTTCATAAGAAATATATTGGAGAGAGAATTATGAAAAACCGTTTAGAAGAGTTGAGAAAACAGCGGAACATAAAGCAGGAGGAGCTGGCGGCCGCCCTGGAGGTTTCAAGGCAAACCATCGGGTCTCTGGAAAATGGCAGATACAATCCCTCGATATTGTTGGCGTTTAAGATTGCACGTTATTTTAATATGAGCATTGAGGATATATTTATTTATGAGGAGGCGAAAAAAGATGAATAAACGAAAAAATTGGGGTGTCATTGCGTTGTTTTTAATCGGATGTCTGCTGATTGCGGCAGGTATTTTGTTGGATATGGAGTATTATTCATCCCTGATGATTGGATGCGGCGCTGCGATGAGCTTAAATTGTCTTGCAAACTGGATTCGGGATTATTATCATAACAGGCCTGAAAATATAGAAGCTTACCAGAAAAAGAAAAAACAGCAGGACATTGACTTAAAAGATGAAAGAAAAGTATATATCCGTTACAAATCCGGATATATTACATGGGCTGCTTTGATGGTCATTTATTTTGTCGCCGCCTTTGTGATGTCTTTGCTGAGAGTAAATTATGTATTTATCATTTTTTGCTTTGCCATGGCTGTTGCGCATTATTTAGTAGCTATGGTAATTTATAAATATCTGTGCAGGACGATGTAAAAATTAAGTAGAATGGTGATATAAATGAGGGAATTGATACTATTTGAAGCGCAGGATGGAAGCGTAAAATTAAATGTTCCTGTTGCTCAGGAAACGGTTTGGTTGACGCAGGCACAGATGGTGCAGCTTTTTAATGTTTCTAAACAGAATATTAGTTTACATATTGGTAATTGTTTTAAGGAAGGTGAACTGGATGAGGCTTCAGTTGTCAAGGAATCCTTGACAACTGCTTCAGATGGGAAGAAATATCGAGTAAAATATTATAATTTGGATGTCATTATTTCAGTCGGTTATCGTGTAAAGTCTAAGCGTGGTGTGGAATTTGATGTCCGGTTGGAAGAAGCGGCAAGAACTATTGGAGCCAGTGAGGCACAGGCCATATTCAAAGTCGTTATCCCGACATTGATTCCGGTATTTATTTCTGCAGCCGCATTGTCCTTCTATACATCGATGAGCGCCTTTGGTACAGCGTTCACTCTGGCAAATCAGTTTGAAATCATACCGATTGTTATGTATAACGAGTTTACTTTGAATTTCAAACTGGCAGCGGCCAGCGCGATGGCCATTGTCATCGGGGCGATCTGTGTCGGATTGAATATGTTGTACCGTACAATTTTGGAAAAGGAGTGAGACAATGGAATCTTATAATATAACGGGAAAAATTTTAAAAATCCTTGTTTACGTGTTGATTATTGCCACTTCTGCTTTTCTTATTGTACCGATTATTTTCAGTATTTTAGGTTCTTTTTCAGCATATTGGGGACAGACTTTGTTCAGCCGGGGGATGACGCTGGATTGGTATAAACAGGTATTTTACTATTATGGGCATACCATAGGGATTACGCTGATGATTACCTGTATTACAGTGATTGTAAACATAGTCATCGGTTCGATGACGGCTTATAAAATGGCTATGAGCGCGCACAAAGGTTCCAAATGGATGAAGCTGGCAGAAGAAGTATTGACTTTGCCGACAGCTATTCCGGGAATTGCCATAGGTCTTGCATTGGCACAGAGTTTTCCGACGATGCGCCAGTCGGGAATATTAATTCTCATTGGACATATCATTTTTACGTATCCGCTCATGTTTCGTACAGTGACCGGAGCGTTGCGTACAAAGGATTTTCGTGCGATTGATGAATGTGCGGCCTCTCTTGGAGCCGGTCCAATGACCCGGTTTTTTAAGGTCATTTTCCCGGCGATTCGTGTGTCCGTATTTTCGGGAGCCATAAATGTATTTATGATGTCGTTGGGTGAATTTAATATTACATTTTTCCTGTATACGCCGTTTGTCATGACGCTTCCTGTAGGAATGTATGAATCCTACGCATCTTTGAGGATTGAGGTTGGCAGTGCCTTTACAACATTGTTTTTGGCCTTTGCCATTCCATTGACGTATATTATGAACCGATTGAATAAAACGCAAACAAAATAAGGAGTAACGACCATGGCAAAAGAACATGTAATTATTAAAAATATAAGTAAAATCTATCCGGATGGGACGAAAGCTCTGCATGATATCAATCTGGTCATTTTGGTGGTCTGGAGAAAAAGACATCCGGAGAGGTTTTCTTCTATGATAAAGAGATTTCCGGGGTGCCCGTAGAAAAAAGGGATATCGGATTTGTATTTCAGAATTATGCACTTTTTCCGACAATGACGGTGAAGGACAATATTCGTTTCGGTATGAAGCTTCGTAAAATGTCGGCTGCGGATATGGATGCCCGTTTGGAGCATTTGTTGGATTTGATGAATTTGAGAGAATATGCGGATAAAAAGCCGGGACAGCTTTCCGGAGGCCAGCAGCAGAGGGTGGCAATTGCCAGGGTATTGGCGATTCAGCCGACGGTACTTTTGATGGACGAACCTTTGACGGCATTGGATGCAAAGTTAAAGGACAGGCTTCGTGTGGATTTGTCATTAATGCTGCGGCAGCTCGGCATTACTACGATTTATGTAACCCACGATCAGGCGGAAGCTATGGCTATCGCAGATCGTATAGCAATTATGAATAAAGGGGTTATTGAACAGATCGATACACCGGAAAATATTTATACAAAACCGGCCACCGATTTTGTAGCCCAATTTATAGGAAAAATTAATAAGTTTACAGGTCAGATTGTCAAAGAAGCGGATAGCTGGATGGTAGATTTGGGCTTTGCCCGGGTGCCTTATAACGGCAAAGCTGAACCGGAAGCGGGTAAAGAAATTACTGTATTTTTGCGGCCTGAGGATATGTCTATTGCTGATGAAGGAGTGGTCGCAACGGTGGAACAGTGTGCATTTATGGGCGACTATTGCCGGATCGCTGCAGAACTGGATGGACAGAAGATTTTCTTTGAGGCATCAAATACAGTGAAATTGGAAAGTAATGAAAAAATTCATTTAAATATTCAATATGAAAAAATGATGATGATGTGATAGAAAGCAGCAGGTTTGACCTGCGAAGGAGGTTATAAATGAAAGTAAGTTATTCGGAATTACCATTATTGGGGAATCCTGTCCTCAAAAACATCGAATTGCTTATAGCATCGGGCGCAGACAGTGTAGAATTAATGATGGATGCAACGCCATGGGACACAGTTGACGGCAATTGGAGAAAGCTTGCAAAAGCAATCAATGAGAGTAATTTTAGTGTGCCGTTTACAGTTCATCCGCCGGCCTGGGATACGAATCTGGTCAGCCAGATGGCAGAGCTTCGTGAAGCAACATGGAAGCTGCATGTAGATTCTTTGGAGTTTGCTGCACAGATTGGGGCGAAGCAGGTTGTTTTACATCCGGGATTTTATGGCTCTCCGGCCTTCGATAAAAAGGAGGCGCAGAACAGAGCCCTGGAACTGACTGCAAAAATTGCGGAAATTGCAAAGTCTTTAGGGTTGAAGATCGCTTTTGAAAATGTGGGATACCATGGTCAGTCTCTATTCAGTTTTGACGAATATGCCTGTGCATTGGATGGTGTTGATGAAACGGTTGGATACCTGATCGATGTTGGACATGCCAATATTAATGGCTGGGATGTTCCGGCATTGATCCGAAGAGTGGCGCCAAGACTTTGTGGTTTACATATTCATGATAATAATGGCAACTCGGATCAGCATCTTCCAATTGGTGATGGAACAATGGAATGGAATGCGATTTACGAAGCGATGCGGGAAGTGCCGAAAACCTGTGAATTTATTCTGGAATATACACCAGGAACTCCGATGAGCCGTCTGATTGAAGGTAAAAAGTTATTGCAGAAAAATGTATTTGACTGTCATATTGCAGAGTAGAAGTTTCTGCCTCCATTAAAAAAGGGTTGTCCGAAAGGACGCCCTTTTTGTCATGATTGCAGGAAAAAAGGATAAAGTTCAGACTAACTATATTGCATTTTTGCTAATACATGTTAGAATGGTAGTGACAAATTCGTCAATATTCCCAATCTGACATTGATAAGCAAAGCAGTTGGATTTCGGGAAAGAGGAGGTGACTTAAATCCATGGAATGGACAATAACAGCTGATGCCCCTGGAAAGGTCTGTCTGATGCAGGGGAATGAGGCCGTTGTACGTGGAGCGGTTGAGGCCGGTATAAATTTTGCGGCATCTTATCCGGGTTCTCCGTCTTCACAGGTGTTGGGCATGTTGGGAAAGATTGCCCATGAACGTAATTTTTATGCAGAGTGGTCAACCAATGAGGTATGTGCGTTGGAAGCCTGTATTGGTGTATCACTTGCAAATGCGCGGTCATTGTGCGTTGTTAAGCAGAACGGTTTGTTATGTGTAGCCGATGCGCTTCATTGCGGCGCACAGCATGGTATTAAAGGAGGGCTTGTAATCATCACGTCGGATGACCCGAGTGCACACTCAAGTACCAATGAGTTTGATTCTCGTTATCAGGCCATGTCTGCCGATGTGCCGATGCTCGAGCCAACAAATATGCAGGAAGCAAAAGATATGATTCCGTATGCTTTTGAACTTTCTGAGAAAACGCAGCAGATGGTTATCGTGCGTTTGACGACCCGCGTCTGCCATGGACGTGGAAATGTGGTTTTAGGTGAATTGCCGGAGAAACCGCACCAGATGCAGCAGGTCGGTGAGTGGGATCGATTGACCTGCGTCAATTATTTACATGAGCCGATGCTCAAAAAACTGGATAGCATTCAGGAAATATTTGAGACCTGCCCTTACAATCATTACGAGGGTCCGGAACAGCCGAAGAAACTGATCATTGCCGGAGGTACGGGACGACTTTATTGTCATGAAGCGATTCGCCGTCTGGAAGTCAGCGGTGAGGTTGGACTTTTGAGTCTCGCAACTGTATGGCCATTACCGGAGAATTATATTCTCCAGTATTTACGTTCGGCAGAGCAGGTGCTTGTTTTAGAAGAAGTGGATCCGGTATTGGAACACAATCTGGAGGCTATTGCCGGTAAACATCGTCTGAATATTGCATTTTCAGGACGTTCCGACGGCGCGCTGCCTCGAATCGGAGAATTAAATCCGGATATCGTTATGAATGCGGTAGCTGCTCTGGTGGATACACCGGATTATGAAGAAAAGACAGGTGTAGCGGATACACTTCCTGTGCGTGATCTGACCTTCTGTGCCGGATGTCCGCATCGTGCCACATTCTATTTATTAAAGAAAGCATTAAAATATGAGAAAAATCCAGGCATCGTTGTCGGCGATATCGGATGTTACATTATGTCCAGTCAGGCGGCCGGTTTCTGGGCTTATCAGGCATGCAATGCCATGGGTTCCGGTGTAAATCTGGCGGAAGGTCTTGGACAGCTGACAGCCTATGGTTTGGACCAGAAGGTTGTTACCATGTGCGGTGACTCCACATTCTTCCATACCATTATTCCTGGACTTGTTAATGCCAGCTATCATCATGCAAATATGCTGCTCATGGTTTTGGATAATTCAGCAACGGCGATGACCGGCTTCCAGCCGCACCCGGGAACTGGAATTACAGCGATGGGTGACTATACACAGGCTATGTCTATCGAAAAAATCTGTGAAGCCATCGGCTGTCAGGTAACGATTGCCGATCCGTTTGATGTAAAAGGCACATCAAAAATCCTCCGGGATTTATTAGATCAGGATGGTTTGAAAGTGCTTATCATGAAGCAGCCTTGTGCAACACTGATGTCCAAACAGACCACAAAACGTCTCAAAGTTTATGTGGATCAGGATATCTGTTACGGCGATGGCTGTGGCTGTGATAAATTCTGCAGCCGTGTCTGGGGATGCCCGGGCAATTCATGGGATTTCACAAAGAATAAAGCTAAAATTGATCCAATGTCCTGTGTGGGCTGTGGTGTTTGTGCACAGCTTTGTCCGTCCGGTGCTATTAAAGTGGAAGGCGGTGAGGAAGAATGAAAAAATTACGATTTGATCCGCTGAACATCGTTATCTGCGGTATTGGCGGTCAGGGAAATGTACTGGCTTCCGAAATCGTTGCCAGCACGATGAATGACATGGGCTACCGGGTTGCCGTTGGAGAAACTTATGGTGCATCCCAGAGGGGCGGCTCCGTTATGAGTCATGTGCGAGTGTCTGAATCTGAGGATTTGGGTGTTTTGATTCCTTCCGGTGAAGCTCATATCATCATCGGATTTGAACCGCTGGAGACACTTCGTATGGCACGTCAGTATGCCGGACCGAATACGATGGTCATTTATGATCCTCGTCCGATTTATCCGCTGGGAGTCTTACAGGGAAATCAGACCTATCCATCCATCGAGGATATTACAAAAGAACTTGAAGCATTGACAGCCGAAGCCCATGCGGTACGGGCTGCAGATATTGCTATGGAAATTGGTGATACGAGAGCTGCCAATGTGGCGCTGCTCGGTGCATTCAGCCGTCTTCCGGGATCACCGTTAAATACAGAAGAGCTGGCTGTTATTTTGACACAGCGTTTTCAGGGACGTGCTCTGGAAATTAACCAGAAAGCTTTTGCAAAGGGCTGCGAAGCCATCGACGGGGAAGGGGGCAGCGCAGATGAATGACATCATTACTGTACATTTTCAGCATCATACAACAGATGCAACGCTGGATTTAAAGCTCCCTAGAAATACGGTGATTGATACACTGACACCACATTTATACGAAGCCGGATTTATAGACCCCCAGAAGCCGGGGTATAGATATCTTGTTCAGGATCATCTTTGCGGTTCCAATCATATTCTTGGAAACTATCTGCCGGACAGTGCGGATGAGATGACTGTAAAGGTATTTAATATACCGACGATTATGACATAGGGGGGATATGAAATGTTAAGTACATTTGCACTTGATACACAAGTGATCAAGCCTGGTCTTTGTACGGGCTGCGGTGCTTGCCAGGGCATGTGCCCTTATTGGGATTCTTATGAAGGCCGTACAATATGTTTTTTTGACTGTGAGCGCACAGAAGGACGCTGTCAGGCGTTCTGTCCGCGCATGCCGGCAGATTTGGATGCTTTGAAAAATAAATTCTTTCCAGCAGAAACATTGACACCGGAAATCGGACCGTTTCGCGGACTGTACCTGACACGGGCCACAGACCCGGCTATCCGCGGCAATGCCCAGCATGGCGGCACGATGACCGCACTGGTAGAGCTGGCTCTGAAAGAAGGTTTTATCGATTCTGCCGTGTTGACAAAATCCAAAGGCGGTTTGGATGCAGAAGGCGTTCTTGCCACAACAGCCGAAGAAATTCGGGCCTGTTCCGGAAGCACTTTCCAGATTCCGCCGACACTGGCCGTTTTAAACCGGGCATTAAAAGAAAATCAATATCATAAAATCGGCGTTGTCGGGACACCGTGTAAAACACTGGCTGTCTATAAAATGAAATCCAAACCATTGCCGGAAAATGATAACAATGCGGATAATATTGGAATGGTATTCGGCTTATTCTGCGGTTGGGGCTTAGAGTGGAATGACATTCACAACCTGACAGCGAAATATGCAGATCCGGAAAAAGTAAGCCATATGGATATTCCACCAAGCAAATATCATTCTCTGGTACTCCGTGAGGATGGAAAAGATATTTCCGTAGACTTGGATGAAGTTAATCCGATCGTGCGTCAGGCTTGTCATGCCTGTACAGATATGACGGCAGAATTCAGTGACCTGTCTGTGGGCGGCGCCCGCAGTGCTGATGGCTGGGATGTGGATAAAGGCTGGAATCAGGTCATCGTCCGCACGGAAAAGGGTGAACAGCTCTTGAATCTGGCCCGGGAGAAAGGCATTCTGGAGTTCAAGGATGTACCGGAAACCGGACTTGAAAAGATTAAAAATGCTTCGATGGGCAAGAAACGCAACGGAACAAACTATCTGAACAGTCTGTAATACAATATGCTCAGAAAAAATAAATAGGCTCCCCTTGAATTAGACAGATTGATAATACATGTCTATTTCGGGGCGGAGCCTTATTGCAGTAATAGTCAAATCATGAAAGAGGAAAGGACGCCCTGGCGGGTTGCAAATATATATTAAGTATGCTATATTATCAATAACTGAATAAATAACAGCAGGTGTCAGATTGAAACGATTTCAGATCTGGTGAAAAGGGAAACAGGTGAGAATCCTGTACGAACTCGTCACTGTATTTAGGGAGCCAAAGCCGATATATCACTGGGGAACCGGGAAGATGGCCGATGGCGTTGATCTATAAGCCAGGAGACCTGCCTGACTGTTGTACAGGAACAGATTGTTCCGGACCACGAGTAATTGGTTGTACATATGAAATGTAATTTGTATTATGCGACCCTTTGCCTGTTTTTCAGCAAAGGGTTTTTCTTCACATATTTTTCGATGCTGGCGGATGAACCGTGGAATTTTCGTGGAATGATCCTTTTCCTGTATATTATTCAATAATGCAGACAGACTGGAAAATGGTCGGAAAGAGGAGGAGAACCATGAAAAAGAGATTTGCAGCATTTTTAGCGGCAGCCCTGATGGGAACAATGATTTTGTCCGGATGCGGCAGCAAGAAAGAAGAAACAAAGGCAGCAGAGACAACCGCTGAAACAGCAGAGGAAACGAAGGTGGATGAGACGAAAGCAGCAGAAACAACCGCAGGTGAAGCGGCAGACAAGGTGATTATGGTAGTCAGCTTTGGAACAAGCTACAATGACAGCAGAGAAGCTACGATTGGCGCCATTGAAACAGCAATCTCCGATGCTTATCCGGAATATGAGGTACGCCGGGCTTTCACAAGCCAGATTATTATTGATAAGTTAAAAGAGCGTGACGGACTTGAAATCGATAATGTGGAAGAGGCTTTGGACAGAGCTGTAGCAGATGGTGTTAAAACACTGGTTGTTCAGCCAACCCATTTGATGGATGGATATGAGTATACAGATTTAGCCGATGCTCTGAAGGATTATGAAGATAAATTTGAACAGGTTGCTCTGGCAGCACCATTATTGACCAGTGATGAAGATTTTGATGCCGTAGCTAAAGCAATTGCGGAAGAAACAGCTTCCTATGGTGATGGTGCGACAGCAATTTGTTTCATGGGTCACGGTACAGAAGCAGATTCCAACGGAATCTATGCAAAACTTCAGGAAAAAATGACAGCAGCCGGTTATGAAAATTATTTCATCGGAACAGTTGAGGCAGAACCTTCTTTGGAGGATGTAATCGCTGCAATTAAAGAAAAAGGTTCCTATACAAAAGTCGTACTGGAGCCATTGATGGTCGTTGCCGGTGACCATGCAAATAATGACATGGCCGGTGACGAAGACGATTCCTGGAAGAGCCAGATTGAGGCAGAAGGCTATGAAGTTGAATGTATCCTTAAAGGTCTTGGTGAGCTTTCGACCATTCGGGAAATCTATGTAGCACATACACAGGCTGCTATTGACAGTCTTGCAAAATAATTGAATGATATGGAGAAACGATGTTGAAAAAACGAATAGTATATTATGCAGCGCTTCTCATGACGATTACCGGTGTGCTTGGCACACCGGTAATCTGCCATGGGGAGGAAAATCCGGAGACAGCTGCAGAAAGCGAAGTGACAAATTCGGATTTAATTGCCAGCGATGATGAACGGGCCGTCCAGCAGGATGTTGGCGAGGAAGGCTTAGAGCCTGTTTATGGTGAAAACTTAAAAGACGGTACCTATACAATTGAGGTAGATTCCAGTTCTTCTATGTTCCGTATCGTGAGTGCGGAATTGACGGTCAAAGACGGACAGATGAGCGCTGTGCTTACTTTGGGCGGCAAGGGGTATCTTAAGCTGTTCATGGGAACGGGAGAGGAGGCCGTGACGGCCGATGAATCTGAGTATTCGGATTATGTGGAAGACAGTGAGGGCGCTTATACATACGAGATACCGGTGGAGGCTCTGAATAAGGAACTGGAGTGTACCAGTTTCAGCAAACGCAAAGAAAAATGGTACGATCATCAGATATTTTTTAAAGCGGAAACCCTTCCGGCGGAAGCTTTTGTGATGGAGCAGGAAACCATTGATCTGAAGGATGGCGATTATACGGTGAACGTGGAGCTTTCCGGCGGAACCGGAAAGGCAGAGATTACATCGCCTGCAAAGCTTCGCGTTGAGGAGCAAAAGGCGACGGCGGTCATCGAGTGGAGCAGTCCGAATTATGACTATATGATGGTCAACGGTGAAAAATATCTTCCGGTAAATACTGAGGGCAACAGCGTTTTCGAGATTCCGGTGCTTATATTCGACGAAGCTATGGCGGTGACGGCGGATACGACGGCAATGAGTGCGCCTCATGAAATCGAATATACATTGACTTTTGCGAAGGATTCTATTCACAGCGAAAGCAATGGGACGATGCTGGCGATTCCTGTGGTGCTTGCAGTCGGTGTGGCATGCGCCTTTGGTGTGATACTGAAGAAAAAGAGGTCATCTGGAAATGAATCTTAAAAAAAGAACAGTGTCTATAATCTTAACACTTCTATTTATAATGACAGCTCTTGTCTCCTGCGGCTCATCGGAGGAGACAGGGGACAGGCTGTCTGAGGACAGGGATATCAGTCCGGAAATTGAATATGAGAGTCGGATGAATCTGGAATATGCACAGGAATTTGCGGTAGACATATATAGCGGCGGCTATGCGTTGATTTCCATATCTGATGGCAGCCGTTTTTTAGTCGTGCCAAGGGACCAGGAGGCGCCGGAAAATCTGGATGAAGATATTATTGTCCTGAAACAGCCTGTGGACCACATCTATATGGTAGCTTCAGCGGTCATGGATATGTTTCGGGCGATTGATGCCATGGATGCCATTCGACTTTCAGGGACGGATACGGACGGATGGTATATTGAGGAAGCGAAAGAAGCCATGGAAGCAGGCCGCATACTTTATGCGGGGAAATACAGTATGCCTGATTATGAGCTGATTTTATCCGAGGGATGCCGTCTGGCCATTGAAAATATGATGATTACCCATACGCCGGAGGTGCAGGAGAAGCTGGAAGGCTTTGATATCCCGGTGCTTATCGATCGTTCCAGCTATGAATCCCATCCCCTTGGACGGATGGAGTGGGTGAAGCTGTACGGCGTGTTGATGGGTAAAGAAGATGCGTCGGAAGCCGCCTTTAAGGCCCAGACCGAAGCTCTGGAAGAAATCAGTAATCAGGAGAATACGGGAAAAACAGTGGCTTTCTTTTATCTGACAGCCAATGGGTCGGTGAACGTTCGGAAATCTTCGGATTATGTGCCGAAAATGATTGAACTGGCCGGAGGCAAATATATATTTGAAAATCTGGGAGATGAGGAGAGCAAGGCTTCCTCAATGAATATGCAGATTGAAGAATTTTACGCCGGGGCGAAGGACGCGGATTATCTGATTTATAATAGTACGGTGGATGGAGAGATTGGCTCTGTCGATGAACTTCTGGCAAAAAGCGATCTGCTGAAAGATTTTAAGGCAGTGAAGGAAGGGCATGTCTGGTGTACAACAAATAATTTCTATCAGGAATCCATGTCCCTGGGGACGTTTATTATGGATGTACATACAATACTGACGGAAAGTAAAGCTGCGGATACAAAATATATGTATTTGCTGAAATAGAAAAGAGAAGGTATAAATATGGAAGCAAAGGGACATAGAGACGGAAGCGCGAATGTGACAAGACGGCGCAGGGAAATAAGATATATACTGTCTTTTGCCATATTGGCAGGACTTCTTTTGATATTTCTGGTATGGAATATCTGTGTCGGAAGTGTTTCAATTTCTTTGGAGGAAATTACGAAAAGCCTTTTGGGACAGGAAATCGGAGATACTGCAGCCAATATTCTTTGGAAGATCCGTCTGCCGAGAGCGCTGGCCGCGGTGATTCTTGGCGGTGCGCTGGCCCTTTCCGGATATTTGTTACAGACATTTTTTCACAATCCCATTGCAGGTCCTTTTGTCCTGGGAATTTCATCAGGGGCTAAATTAACTGTGGCTCTGGTCATGGTATTTTCTTTGGGAAATTCTTTGAGAGCCAGTTCTGCATTGATGATTGTTGCGGCTTTCGCCGGAGCTATGCTGTCCATGGGATTTGTGCTTCTTATGTCAAGGAAAGTTCAGCGGATGTCTATGCTGATCATCAGCGGTGTTATGATCGGGTATATCTGTTCGGCTATTACAGATTTGGTGGTCACATTTGCGGATGATGCGGATATCGTCAATTTACACAATTGGTCGAAAGGAAGCTTTTCTGGAATCACCTGGGAAAATGTGGCTGTTATGGCATTGGTCGTTTTTATTGTGTTTTTTATAATCTTTTTGATGTCCAAGCCAATCAGTGCTTATCAGATGGGTGAGGCCTATGCGCAGAACATGGGTATAAATATCCGGATGTTTCGTGTGGCGCTGGTTGTTTTATCCAGCATTTTGTCAGGGTGTATTACTGCATTTGGCGGTCCGGTTTCCTTTGTGGGAATTGCGGTGCCCCATTTGGTTAAAAATTTCTTTCAAACTTCTAAACCGATTCTTATGATTCCAGCCTGCTTTCTGGGCGGCGGTGTTTTCTGTCTGCTCTGTGATTTAATTGCCAGAACACTTTTTGCGCCGACAGAACTCAGTATCAGTACAGTCACCGCAGTTTTTGGAGCGCCGGTGGTCATTTTGATTATGGTATACCGTCAAAAGGAGAAAATGTGAGACATGAAGAAAAAATACTTTTATACAGAAGCGATGACGGTGGGATATCAGGGCAAGCCTTTGATTCGTGATATAAAGGTTCATATAGAGGAGGGAGAAATATTAACGCTCATCGGACCGAATGGTGCAGGTAAATCTACTATATTAAAGAGTATTGCCGGACAACTGAAACTTTTGGGCGGCGCTGTTTATATGAATCATAGAGAATTGGCAAAAATGTCGGGCAGAGAATTGGCTCAGAAAATGGCGGTAGTATTTACGGAGCGGATCCACTCGGAAATGATGACCTGTGAGGATATTGTGGCAACGGGGCGTTATCCCTATACCGGGAAATTTGGTATATTATCTGAAACCGATCGGAAGGCCGTTGAGGATGCCATGGTGATGGTTCATATGACAGAGCTGCGGGATCAGGATTTTATGAAAATCAGTGACGGTCAGCGGCAGCGGGTGATGTTGGCCCGGGCGATTTGCCAGGAACCGGAAATTATTTTACTGGATGAGCCTACATCCTATCTGGATGTGAAGTATAAATTGGAATTTATGACCATTCTTCAGGAAATGACGCGGAAAAAGAAGCTTTCTGTCATCATGTCATTGCACGAGTTAGACTTGGCTGAACGGGTTTCTGATAAGATTCTCTGTATTCAGGGGAGTTATGTGGAAAAATTTGGACCGCCGGAAGAAATATTTGAGCCGGGATATATTTCTCACCTTTTTGGGATGACTGCAGGGAGCTTTGAAGAGGGAAGCGGCCTGACAGAACTGGAGGCGCCAAAGGGGATGCCGGAAGTTTTTGTTATTGCCGGGGCTGGCAGCGGAAGGCAGATGTTCCGCCAGCTTCAAAGAAAAGGAATTCCTTTTGTAACGGGAATTATATATGAAAATGATATTGATTATCCGACAGCTAAAGCTTTGGCGGTGCATGTAGTGTCGGAACAAGCTTTTGAAAAGGTTTCTGATGAAAAATGTGAAGAAGCCAAAAACTGGATCGAACGCTGTGAAAGTGTCATTTGCTGCCGAAAAACCTTTGGTACGCTGGAAGAAGCCAATGCCTCATTATTGGACTATGCAAAAAGATGCGGTAAGTTATGGCAAAAAAATCATATGCAGAAAGAAATTTGAAATTTGAAACATTACAGTTACACGTTGGACAGGAGCAGCCGGATCCAGTGACCGATGCGAGAGCTGTACCAATATACCAGACATCTTCTTATGTATTCCGAAACAGCGAGCATGCGGCAGTCCGGTTCAGCCTGGCAGATGCAGGAAACATTTATGGACGTCTGACAAACCCGACAGAAGACGTGTTTGAACAGCGTATTGCGGCGCTTGAAGGCGGCGTAGCTGCTCTGGCCGTAGCTTCTGGTGCGGCGGCTATTTCATATACATTTCAGAATCTGGCCCATGCCGGAGATCATATCGTAGCGGCAAAAAATATTTATGGCGGCACTTATAATCTTCTGGCCCATACATTACTGGAATATGGGATTACAGCGACCTTTGTAGATCCATTTAATTATGACGAAGTTGAAGCGGCCATTCAGGAAAATACAAAGGTAATCCATATTGAAACTCTTGGCAATCCAAATTCGGACGTCGTTGATATCGAGAGAATTGCAGATATTGCTCATGCACATAAGATTCCGTTGGTTGTAGATAATACGTTTGCCACACCATATCTTGTACGGCCGATTGAATACGGCGCTGACATTGTCGTTCACTCCGCAACGAAATTTATCGGCGGTCATGGAACAACGATCGGCGGTGTGATTATTGACAGCGGCAAATTTGACTGGGAAGCCAGCGGCAAATTTCCATCATTAACAGAACCAAATCCGAGTTATCATGGAATTAGCTTTACAAAAGCTGTTGGGGCGGCTGCTTTCGTTACAAAGATTCGTGCAATTCTGCTCCGTGATACAGGAGCGACCCTGTCTCCGTTTCACGCATTTATATTCCTTCAGGGACTTGAGACCTTATCTCTTCGGGTAGAGCGTCATGTAGAAAATGCTCTGAAAGTTGTAGAATATTTAAATAATCATCCTCAGGTTGAAAAAGTCAATCATCCATCGGTATCCGATGATCCTGAGCAGCAGGCGTTGTATAAGAAATATTTTCCAAATGGCGGCGGTTCCATTTTTACATTTGAAATTAAAGGCGATGCTCAGAAAGCTAAGGGTTTTATCGACAATCTGGAACTGTTTTCACTGTTGGCGAATGTGGCTGATGTAAAATCCCTTGTCATTCATCCGGCGACAACGACCCATAGCCAGTGTACAGAAGAAGAATTGGAAGATCAGGGGATTAAACCAAATACAATTCGTCTTTCCATTGGAACAGAAAATATCGATGATATTATTGAAGATCTTGAAGAAGCATTTAAAGCAGTGTTATAGTGATATGTAAAAGATTGGACGTTTTACTTAAAATATGATATAAAACATGCGTATAATTAACCGAATTTTTCAAACCGGGCTCTGGCGGTGCAGCTTCTGATTGTTGTAGGAGCAATTTCTACAGGGACTATGATTTTATATTTTATTTTGAATGAACTGAGGCTTCGGCTGATTTTTGGTTCTGTGGAAAACAGCGTCATGGAAGTGGTGAAGATATATTTCTTTTATACGGCGATATTTTTTCTGTTTATGACGTTGTTTTATGTAGGTTTTTCAGCGGAAAATGGGCAGAATTTCATGTGATTCCATAGATTAAGGGGTGTAGACAAACCCCAGAGGAAAAGGTATACTTTATGATAACGATGAAATGGGAGGGATTTTATGGAAACGATATTTAAACGGCGCAGTGTAAGGAAATATACGGAAACTCCTGTGTCGGACGAACAGGTGAAACAGATCATCCGGGCAGGTATGGCAGCTCCAAGTGCAAAGAACAGCAGGGAGTGGGTTTTTATTGTGCTGCGTGATCCGGAGATTTATAAGGCATTTTCCGAAGTACACGTCAATGCATTTGCAATGAAAACGGCCCAGGCGGCAATTCTTGTCTGTGCGGATTTATCAAAGGAACAGGATCCGGGACAGGGATGGTGGATTCAGGATTGCTCGGCTGCCATGGAAAATATGCTGCTTGAAGCAACAGATTTGGGATTGGGATCTCTCTGGCTTGGGGTATATCCAAAACCGGATCGTATCGCATGCTTAAAAGAAGTATGTAAACTGCCGGAAAATATTGAACCGCTGGGGATTGTTTCATTGGGCGAACCGACGAAAGAACGGCCGGCCAATGACAGATATATTGAGGATCAGGTATTTTTAAATACTTATGGAAATTCATGGGAGAAATAGAGGTAAAGTAAAATGAAAAGCACGATCAGCAGAGAGGAAGCATTGGCATTGCTTCAAAAATATAATAAAGAGGCATTTCATATCCAGCATGGACTGACGGTGGAAGGAATAATGCGTTGGTATGCAAAAGAGTTGGGTTATGGAGAAGAGGAAGATTATTGGGGCATTGTCGGATTGCTTCATGATATAGATTTTGAGCTGTATCCGGAAGAACATTGCGTGAAGGCGCCGGAGATTTTACGGGAAGCCGGAGTCGGTGAGAACATGATTTATTCCATATGCAGCCATGGCTATGGTATCTGCTGCAATCTGGAACCAAAGCATGAGATGGAAAAAGTGCTTTTTGCAGCGGATGAATTAACAGGGCTTATTGGTGCAGCTGCGCGGATGCGTCCGTCGAAAAGTGTTATGGATATGGAAGTATCCAGTTTGAAAAAGAAATTTAAAGATAAACGGTTTGCAGCCGGATGTTCCAGAGATGTGATTCGGCAGGGAGCAGAACGTCTTGAATGGGAATTGAATGATCTGTTTGAGAAAACTATCTTGGCAATGCGGTCCTGTGAAAGTGCGATTCTTGATGAAATGCATAAATTGGGTCTTTAAATAAAAAATTTGGTGTTGAATGAAGACGGATTTTGAATTAATATATATAGTATCTATCTATTATTACGGGGGTGAAGAAGAATGACAGGTGCAGATGCCATGGTAAAATGTTTAGAAGCACAGGGGATCGACGTGGTATTTGGCTATCCGGGAGTAGCGATTGCTCCTTTTTATAACAGCCTGTATGATTCAAAGATTCAGAGTATTTTAGTTCGCCAGGAACAGAATGGCGGACATGCAGCCAGTGGTTACGCCCGTGTAAAAAGGAAACCGGCGGTCTGTATTGCCACATCCGGACCGGGAGCTACCAATCTGATCACTGGTATTGCCACTGCCTATTCGGATAGTATACCGATGGTGGCAATTACAGGACAGGTATCGACACGGCTTTTAGGAAAGGATGTTTTTCAGGAGGCCGATATCACCGGAGCTTGTGAACCGTTTGTAAAATATAGTTATCTCGTGAAAGATGTAAAGGATATTCCTCGGATTTTTAAAGAGGCTTTTTACATTGCGTCCACCGGACGTCAGGGCCCGGTGCTTATTGACGTACCGATTGATATTCAGAAGCAGGAATTTGATTATACAGAACCGGGAGAAGTTTCCATCCGGGGTTACAAGCCGAAGGTAAAAGGACATATCGTCCAGATTAAAAAGGTGGTTGAGGCTATTCAGAAGGCGAAAAAACCTTTAATCTGTGCCGGCGGCGGCGTAGTTCTTGGACATGCGGAGCCGGTAATTCAGGAGTTTTGTGAGAAGTACAGTATCCCGGTGGTTACGACGATGATGGGTGTGGGCAGTATGCCGAAACGGCATCCGTTGTTTTTCGGGATGCTTGGAACGAATGGTAAACCGTATGCAAACCGGGCTGTAGCTGAGAGCGATCTTCTTATTATTGTCGGAGCCAGAGTGAATGACCGGTCGATCGGAGCCTTATCTAAATTGGAACAGGATCGGCTGATCATTCATATTGATATTGATACGGCGGAAATTGGCAAAAACATCGGGCCGACGATTCCGTTGGTAGGCGATGCTCGTCTGATTTTTGAAAGTCTGATGGAATATGATATTAACGTTTCTTTTGAGGAATGGGTTGAACGGCTGCGAAATATTAAAGTGAATTGTGTGGATTACCGTACATTCCATGAAGGATTTATTAATCCATGTTTGTTTGTTGAACATTTGACAGAACGGATGGATGAAGATGCTATTTATGTTGCAGACGTGGGACAGAATCAGCTTTGGTCGGCAGATAACTATGTTATGAAAAAAGGTCGTTTCCTGACGACAGGCGGTTTTGGAACAATGGGTTACGCTATCCCGGCAGCGATTGGTGCCAAAATGGCAGCGCCGGACCGTCAGGTGGTCGCTGTCTGCGGCGACGGATCTTTCCAGATGTCCATGAACGAGCTGGCTACTATGCTTCAGAACAATATCAAGGTTAAGATTATTATTATGAAGAATATGTACCTTGGACTTGTACGTGAATATCAGTATAATAATTACGATGAAAATTATATTGCTGTAGAACTGGGAGATATTCCAAATCTGAGAAAGATTGCGGAGGCCTATGATATGGATTATTTCCATTTGAGAGATATGTCAAAGATGGATGAGACGATTGAAGCTTTTTTGGCTTGTGAGAATTCGGCCCTGTTCGTCTGCCATATTTATAAATTTGATAAAGTAAAGGAGTAGAGACAGATGAAAGGTATATTTTCCGTACTGGTTGAAAACCAGTCTGGTGTGTTATCAAAAACTGCCGGACTGTTTGCGCGACGGGGATACAATATCGACAGCCTTGCCGTTGGTGAAACAGACAATCATGAGATATCCAATATGACCATCGTCTCTACAGGAGACGCAAAGGTTATTGATCAGATTGAAAAGCAGCTGAATAAAAAGGTTGATGTGATCAAGGTGCGTCGTTTAAAAGAATTGCAGAGTGTCTGTCGGGAATTGTTGATGATGAAAATCTCTTATAATAACACAACCCGTAAAGATATTATGGAAGTTTGTATGGTCATGAATGCAAAAATTTCTCATGTATCCACCAAAAGCATGATTATCGAGCTGGATGCTAGCCCGGATATCATCGAGAGTTTTATTAAGATTGTTCAGCCTTTTGGCATTATCGAGATGGCGCGGACGGGTGTCATCGCTCTTCAGAAAGACGAATGATTGGGTTAAAAGGAAAAATTTGCCAAAACATGGGAAAAGTGGTAGAATACGAATAATAAGGGAGACATATTTTATTTTTGCGGCGCAACATCGAGGAGAAACAGCTTATGAATCAGAAATCGCAAACCACGGAAGAAGCGCTGGTTGCAGGAATGAAACATTTAATAACCGTTATGTCATTTGAAAAAATCACTGTGAAGGAGATTGCCGATGCGGCTAATGTAAAGCGTCCGACATTTTATAATCATTTTAAAGACAAGTATGATGTTATCGAGTATATTCTCAAACGGGATTTGATAGAACCGGCCCGAACGCTGGTGTTCTGCGATATGTTCGAGGAAGCTGTTCGTCTGATACTTGTGACGATGAAAATGGATAAGACCTTTTATATGCGTATCGCAAGAATTGGGGATGACTATATTTTCCATAACATTGTGCTGCAGCTTCTGAAGGAATTGCTGCTGGATGTAATGAGGGAGCGTATGGTCGACGAAGATAATGGCAATCCGATGTTGACAATGGATAATATTGCAGAATATTATGCTTATGGGCTCACCTTTGGTATCAGCAAATGGGTTCAAAAGGGAATGAAGATGGAAGTGGACGAGGTGCTTGAAGCATTAAAGGTATTATTATCCGAGTCACTGACAGATTTGGTTTATCATCGGAGTGCAGAACATAATTTGGCAAATATCACAAAAAAATGACATTTTATTGAAAATGTCGAAAATGAAAAACAAATAATAAAGATTGAATCTTAACAGATTCAATCTTTTTTTTTATGATAATTGGTAAATAAAGACCAGAATACTTAATACAATAATAGAAGGGTGGTGAGCAGATGGCAATTGGTATCGTGGTCATTATTGCACTGGGCGTAGGTACTCATATTTTTGAAATCACAATGAAGGCTGCGGCCACACAGGCGAGTTTGAGCAGGAAACAAATGGTTATACTTGGTGCCGTTTTTGGTGGTATTCAGATGTTGCTGATGCTCCTGGGATTGTTTGTAACCTGGATTATTGAGGAAACCTGTGAGATGAATGTGGTTAACCATATTTATCGATATGCCGCGATGATTTTTTTGTTCATACTTATAGCTAAAAGTCTGTTTGAAGGAATACATATAAAGGAGTTCCGGGAATGCCGGGCAGAGCCTTTGTCATTAAGTCAGTGGGCTATGCAGGCAGTGCGTACCGGAATTGAAGCTTCGGTTGTAGGGATGAGTATTACTTATTTGAATCCGGATACTTTGTATGATATGGTCTGCGTTCTGTGTATCAGCATCCTGGCTGCGATCGGCGGACTTTGGTACGGATACTGGAGCGGTGTTAAAGGCCAGAGAATACTGAATTTAAGTGGTGCAATTTTATTAGGAGTTGCCGGTGTGTATATGATTATACGCCAGGGGACAGGGATTTAAGAAGGAGGAAACATATGAATAAAGCAATTAGTAATTTTTCTCATGCAGTACAGAGAAAAACAGTTGGAATGTTAGTTGATACAGTTTTAAAACAGGTGGACAAGGATAGGGAAAAAGGCTTCCTGGATGCAGTGGATCTTGCAGAGCAGTTCTGGGGAAAGGGATTTTCCAAAGAAGATTACGATAAAGTCAGAGCGGCCATTAAAGATCCGAATAATAAATGGATTCGCTATATCAACCGGGTGTTGGATGAGACAAATCCAAATGTGGCTAAAACAGCGATCATGAATCTCGGTTTTGAGGCGTTCATCCGGGGAACAAAAATGATTCGTAAAAATCGTGAGATTTATAACTGTAATATCCCGTGGCTGATTTTATTCGACCCGACGTCGGCCTGCAATATGCACTGTGATGGATGCTGGGCCGGAACCTATGGCAATAAACATAATTTAAGTTTTGAAGACATGGATAAAATTATTACGGAAGGCAAAGAACTGGGAATTTATCTTTACATGCTGACCGGCGGCGAACCGTTGGTACGAAAGAAAGATATTCTGCGTCTGGCTGAAAAGCATAATGATGTGGAGTTTTCAATTTATACCAATTCTACATTGATCGATGATGCTTTCTGTCAGGAAGTTGTCCGTCTCGGAAATATTACATTCCAGCTTTCCATTGAAGGAACGCCGGAGACCAATGACGCCCGCCGTGGTGACGGTCACTATGATGCGGTCATGAATGCCATGGATCTGTTCAAGAAATATGGTATTATTTTTGGAACATCGATCTGCTACACAAGATATAATATCGAGGCTGTAACAAGTGATGAATTCCTGAAGATGATCACGGAAAAGGGCGCCCGTTTTGGGTTCTATTTCCATTATATGCCGGTGGGCAACAATGCAGTGCCTGATTTAATGCCGACAGTGGAACAGCGGAAATATATGATTCAGAGAATCCGTTATATACGTTCGGCAGAGTCGGATATAGAATTTTTCCCGATGGACTTCCAGAATGACGGCGAATATGTCGGCGGCTGTATCGCCGGCGGTCGGAACTATTTCCACATTAATTCGGCCGGAGATGCGGAACCGTGTGTATTTATCCACTATTCTAATGCAAATATCCACGATATGTCTATTCTTGATATTTTGCAGAGTCCGTTGTTTATGGCTTATCATGAAGGTCAGCCGTTTAACAAGAATCATCTTCGCCCGTGTCCAATGTTGGAAAATCCGGAATTGCTTCAGGAAATGGTACATAAGACCGGAGCTCACAGTACGGATTTGGAATCTCCGGAATCGGTAGAACATCTTTGCGGAAAATGTGCCGAGTATGCCGCCGATTGGCAGCCGAGTGCGGATGAAATCTGGAATCATACAAAGCATAAAAAGAAACAGTATGAAAATTATAAAAAACCGACGGAGGATCGGGCTGTGGGGGCTTAAATAAATCCGTCTATTGTCATAATGCTGCATTTTCGTTATAATAAGGGTCAGGTAAAAAACTTGATGAAGGGAAGTAACGAAGATGCAGCATTTTGATAGTGATTATTTGGAAGGCGCCCATCCAGCCATCCTGCAGCGGCTTATGGAAACCAATATGGAGAAGACACCGGGCTATGGGACAGATATATATTGCGAGAGAGCCAGGAAAAAGATTCTTGAGGCCTGCGGCTGCCCACAGGGTGAAGTTTATTTTATGGTCGGAGGTACTCAGGTCAATTCGACAGTCATTGGATCAATGCTGAAATCTTATGAAGGTGTTGTGGCTGCCGATACGGGTCATATCAGTGTCCATGAGGCTGGAGCTGTGGAAGCGACAGGCCATAAGGTGCTGACGGTTTCCGGAGTACAGGGGAAACTTTTGCCGGAAGCATTAAAAGCCTATATGGAAACCTATTATAATGACGAAAACCATGAGCATATGGTTTGGCCGGGGATGGTCTATATTTCCCATCCGACGGAGTATGGTACATTGTATACAAAGGATGAACTGGAACAGCTGCATGAAATCTGCGGTGAATACCATATGCCGTTGTTTTTGGATGGAGCCCGTCTGGGATATGGATTAATGGCGGACGATACAGATGTTACGTTAAACGATATTGCTGAAAATTGCGATGTATTTTATGTTGGCGGAACAAAGGTCGGAGCTCTTTTTGGTGAAGCGGTGGTCCTGACAAAACCGGGAGCGATCCCTCATTTCTTTACAAGCATTAAACAGCATGGAGCTCTCTTGGCGAAGGGCCGTATTCTTGGAATTCAGTTTGATACGTTGTTTACAGATGATCTTTATTTTAAAATTAGCCGTCATGCCATTGATATGGCGATGAAGCTTAAGCGGGGACTTCTGGAAAAAGGATATACATTTTATCTGGATACAGTGACTAATCAGCAGTTTGTTATTCTCGATGACATGCAGATGACAGCTTTGGATAAAAAGGTGTCCTATAGTTTCTGGGAGAAACTGGCGGATGGGCGGACGGTCGTGCGGTTTGCTACAAGCTGGGCTACCCGGGAAGAGGATGTGGACGATTTGTTAAGAATATTAGGACAGGTGAAGATGGATGTATAATGAATTGACAGAAAATGATATCAAAAAGATGGAAGAAGAAATCGAGTATCGGAAACTGGTTGTACGCAAAAATGCCCTGGAAGCGGTGAAAGAGGCCCGTTCCCATGGGGATCTGAGTGAAAATTTTGAGTACCATGCGGCAAAGAAGGAAAAAAATCAAAATGAAAGCCGAATCCGGTATTTGGAAAGAATGATAAAAACTGCGAAAATCGTCACCGATGAATCCGGGGATGACGAAGTCGGATTAAATACTCTGGTGGATGTTTATTTTGAGGATGATGATGAAACAGAACGGTTTAAATTGGTAACAACGATCCGTGGAAATTCTCTGGAAGGCCGGATCAGTACAGAATCACCGATTGGCAAGGCCATATTCAGACATAAAGTCGGCGACCGGGTTTATGTGGAGATCAATGATAAACAGGGTTATTATATTGTCATCAAAAACATTGAAAAAATTCCGGATGATGATTCGGACCCAATCCAGAAATTTTAGAAATATTTTAGGAAAAATCCAGTAAAGTTTAATTGAATTCCGGTGGAGCAAAGGGTATAGTAATATCATTGTATAAATGGAAGGACGATGTGTAATGCGTAATAAGTTGCAGCGTTTTATGATGGGACGCTATGGTATTGACAGGATGAGTCAGGTGTTGTCTGTCTGTTCATTGATTCTGGTTGCTTTGGGGATATTTTTGAAAATATCTGTGTTTTATTGGGCCGGGCTTGTACTGATCGGTTACATTTATTTTCGGATGCTTTCCAAAGACATTCCGAGGCGTTATGCGGAAAACCAGGCTTTTTTACGTTATTATTATCGCCTGACCGGCTGGTTTACCGGCAAAAAACAGTCCGTGGAACGGAATAAAGGTTATCGCATTTTCAGATGTCCGCAATGCAGGCAGAAAGTCCGGGTTCCCCGGGGCAAAGGAAAGATCAGCATTCATTGTCCGAAATGCGGAAATGATTTTATTAAACGGAGTTAGGCGGTTTCTATGTTTGGATATGTGATGATCAATGAACCGGAATTAAAAATTAAAGATTATCGGGAATACAGAGGGGTATATTGTGGTTTATGTCAGACATTGAAGCACAAATATGGCCCCTTTGGTCAATTATGCCTGAATAATGATATGACTTTTATGGCCCTGCTTCATATGTCCCTTTACGAGGATGAGGAAATCAGCAGAGAACGGGTTTACCGATGCAAACTTCATCCGACGCGGAAATTGAAGATTTATGAAAATCCCTGTTTGGACTATGCGGCGGATATGACATTGGTGCTGAGCTATTATCTGGCTAGGGATCATTGGATGGATGACCGGAAGCCGAAGGCCCTCGCACAGATGCTGCTGCTTCGGAGAAAGGTGAAGAAACTTTCGAGGATTTATCCAAGACAGTTTCGGGCTGTGAAAAATTATGTCTATCGGCTGGAGGCTGCGGAACGGGCCGACGTGAAAGATTTGGATGTACTGGCTGGATTGACCGGGACCATGCTCGGAGAGGTCATGAACTGGAAAGACGATATCTGGTCCGGAATGCTCAAGAAAGTAGGCTTTTATTTGGGGAAATTTATTTACCTGATGGATGCCTATGAAGATTTGTATAAGGATATCAGGAAACATCGGTTCAATCCGCTGACATCCTACAGGTCCCAGCCGGATTTTGAAGAGAAGATATTTTCCATGCTGGATCTGATGATGGCGGACTGTGCAAGGAGTTTTGAGAAGCTGCCGTTGAGCTTCGATGTTGAAATTTTGCGGAATATACTGTATGCTGGAGTATGGAGTAAATACATGAAGATCAGAAATGATAAAAGTAAAACGGAGGAAGTTCGGGATGAATCCTTATGATATATTGGGCGTTTCACCATCAGCAACGGATGAAGAGATTAAAAAAGCCTATCGGACGCTGAGCCGGAAATATCATCCGGATGCCAATGTGGGCAAGCCGTGCGAGAAAGCTGCTGAGGAAAAATTTAAGCAGATTCAGCAGGCCTATACTCAGATTATGAAGGAAAGGGAGCAGGGAACCAGAACCTATGGTTATCAAAATAATAACCAGACAGCCGGAGGAGATTCGGATACGGTGGAGATGCAGGCTGTGGCGAACTTTATTAATAGCCGACGTTTCACGGAGGCATTAAATGTTCTGGAGGGTATTCAGAACCGTAATGCTCAGTGGTATTATTTTTCGGCGATTGCCAATGCGGGGCTTGGAAATAACATCCGTGCCCAGGATATGGCCCGTCAGGCCATGGAAATGGAGCCGAACAACGCTCAGTATCAGATGCTCTGGCAGCAGCTCCAGTCCGGCCGTCAGTGGTATGGGGATATGGCCGGCGGATATGGCCGCCAGTATATGTCCATAGATAATATATGTTGTCAGATTTTAGCGTTAAATATAATGTGCGGCTGTTGCTGCCGACCATGTTAAGCTGCTGTTTCAGAGGCGCTTACATATACAATGATTGATACCTTCCGGTTATTGTTCAATGAATAAACAATATTGTACAAATTGTATTAATTTTAGTACAATAGAGTCAGGTTAAGAATTCAAGGGAAAAGAACAATAGCATGGGAGGTATTTATTATGGGAAAGATTATGAGCGCAAAAGAAGCATCGATGTTGGTAAAGGGCGGAGACACGATTGCAGTTGGCGGTTTTGTTGGATGTAATCATCCGGAAGAATTAACAGTAGCATTGGAAAAACGTTTCCTGGCGACAGGATGTCCGAGAGATTTAACATTGGTATATGCAGCCGGACAGGGTGATGGAAAAGATAAGGGACTGAATCATCTTGGCCATGAAGGCATGTTGAAAAAGATTATTGGGGGCCATTGGGGGCTTACGCCGAAGCTTCAGAAGCTTGCGGTGGAAAACAAGGTAGAGGCTTACAACCTGCCGCAGGGAGTTATTACTCATCTCTTCAGAGATATTGCGGCAGGAAAGCCGGGTACCATTACTCATGTAGGATTAGAAACCTTTGTAGACCCGCGCCTGGACGGTGGAAAGATTAATTCAAAGACAACGGAAGATATTGTAAAACTGATTGAACTTGACGGCGATAAATTCCTCTATTATAAATCTTTCCCTATTGACGTGGCATTTATCCGGGCCACCTATTGTGACCCGGACGGTAATGCCTGTATGAGGAAAGAAGCGGTGACTTTGGAAAGTCTTTCCATTGCTCAGGCGGTCAAAGCTTCGGGCGGCAAAGTTATTCTTCAGGTAGAGAGTATTGTAGAATCGGGAAGCATTGACCCGAGACTTGTGAAGATTCCTGGCATTTATGTGGATGCCATTGTTATTTCGGAACCGGAAAATCATATGCAGACATTTGGTGAACATTTTAATCCATCTTATTGCGGAGATATCCGGGTTCCTGTGGATAGCCTGAAACCGATGGAATTGAGCGTACGGAAGATCATCAGCCGTCGTGCGGCCCTCGAGCTGCAGAGTCACGCTGTTATTAATCTGGGTATTGGCATTCCGGAAGGTATTGCCAGTGTGGCCAATGAAGAAGGCGTTAAAGGACTGAAGCTGACGGTAGAATCCGGACCGATCGGCGGCGTTCCGGCCGGCGGAAAGAGCTTTGGCGCTGTAGCGAATCCGGAGTGTATTCTGGATCAGCCGTATCAGTTCGATTTCTATGACGGCGGCGGCCTGGACATGGCCTTCCTTGGTCTGGCCCAGTGTGATGAAGACGGAAATATCAATGTCAGCAAGTTTGGTCCGAAGATCGCGGGCTGCGGCGGATTCATCAATATTACACAGAATGCAAAAAGGGTTGTTTTCTGCGGAACCTTTACGGCGGGCGGTCTGGATGTGGCTGTCGAAAACGGTCAGCTCCATATCCTTCAGGAAGGTAAGAGCCGCAAGTTTTTGAATCACGTAGAACAGATTACTTTCAGCGGCAATTATGCGAAACGCCTGAATAAAGAGGTCCTTTATATTACAGAGCGCGCCGTATTTAAGCTGACAAAAGACGGTTTAATGCTTATTGAAATAGCTCCGGGCGTGGATCTTGAAAAAGATGTGCTGGCCCACATGGATTTCAAACCTTTGATTTCCAAAGACTTAAAACTTATGGATGAGTTCCTTTTCCGTGAGGAATTGATGGATCTGTCTAAGAAAATTGCATAAATTGCTATAGTGTTGGCTTGCCTATATTCAGAGCGGTTTTTCAACTGGTGTTTACAGTTGGGGAGCCGCTTTTTTTGTGCATAGAGATATTTTGAGAGGATTATAAAAATATTTAAGTTGGATGTCAGATTTTGTCCGGTGTCTGCGTTATAATTATCAGAGTACTCAATAAGAATGTAGGAGGTAACAATGCGGATGCTTTCAGATAGTGAGAAGTTGGAAATGCTGTTTGATCTGTATGAAAAAAAGATGTACGGAACGGCATTTCAAATATTACGGGATGTGGGACAGGCCGAGGATGCGGTGCAGGATGCTTTTATCCGGGTGATGTCCCATTTGAATCAGATTAAGTCGCCGGAATCACCGGAGACAAAACATTTTATGATAAAAGTTATCCGGTCGACGGCGATTGATATATATCGAAAAAATCAAAGAGAATGGGAAAATGTATTCTATGATCCGGAGGATGTTTTTAAGAATCAGAAAATGAGTAATGACAGAGGAATGGACACGGTGGAAGACCGGCATGTGGTTCAGAGGGCGCTTTTGGCGCTGGATGCCAAGTACAGAGAAGTGTTGGAATTAAAATGCTATTTTGGTTTAAGCCACAGAGAAATCGTCATGCTTCTGGAAATTTCGGAGGATACAGTGGCAAAAAGATATGAACGGGCGAAGAAGATTGCAATAAAGATGATAGGAGATGTTTCATACAATCATATCCTACTGATGTTTTACGAGGATTTGGGACAGATCGTAAGGATTTACGGGCATAGTGATTTATCATTGGAAGAATTAAAAAAAGATTGCTGAGAATCTTGTCCTGGAACCGACAGGGGAAGAACCATATCAGGCATTTGTCCAGGAACGGGAAACTTATGATGCCGAGCCTGTTCTGATTGAAGATGGACGGAAGGTTCAGGTCGGTGAGGCCATGGAATATGTAGGTGGTATGGCGAATAAGAAACTGTCCTTTATGGTGACCGATATTGATATTCGGGATGATATCTCAGGGCTTCCGGAAGAATATTTTACAGATTATGAGCGGATAGCATCGATGTTGGATGAGAATGGCAAATTTACTCCTTATGAACGGACGGAACCGGTATGGGAGAACAATGCACTGGTGGAGAAGAGTATTGGCGAAAGCTATCCGGCGTTTGCTTACATTACAATGGAAATTAGGAATCTGTCTGATGAGCCGCTTACGGATGAGTTTGTTTATGCAAAACTGGTCTATGAGAATTCGGAGACTGGGGAAGAGGAAGTTGAAATGGCTGAAGGCCTTGGAAATGAAACAGTGTACTATGGTGGCTCAGATTATTTGGACGGTGTATATAATATAAAATTGTATCATTCGGATTTTGATGCCGGCGAGACGCGGACAGGGGCGTGTTTTTAGATTCCCGGATACAGGGGAGTTTTGCTGCATATAATGAAAGTACTGTGAAAACAGCTTTCAGAATATGTGCAAGGCTCCCCTTTTCAAATAGAAGGGGGTAGTGTAAAATAAATATAAAAATGATGGAATAGAACGGGAGCGATGAGATGCTTGAAAAATTGCGGGGGCGCAAGCCGACGTTAATTGATATGGAAAGCTACCGGCGGTCGGCGGTAGTTATACCACTGATTGAAACAGAAAATGGCTATGAAGTTCTTTTTGAAGTGCGGGCAATCGGTTTAAAGCACCAGCCGGGAGAGATCTGCTTCCCAGGCGGCGGTTGTGATAAGGGAGAGTCATCGGAAGCGGCGGCCCATCGGGAAATCTGTGAAGAGTTATTGCTTTCAACGGAACAGGTTCGGCTCGAAGCGCCGATGGATATTTTTGTTTCTCCTTTTAATATGGTTATTTATCCCTATCTGGGGACATTGACAGGTTATGAAGGAACTTTCAGCAAGGACGAGGTTCTGGAAGTTTTTACGGTGCCATTACGGTTTTTTATGGAAAATGAACCGAGAATCTACTATAATAAAGTTTACACGGAGCCGCCGGAAAATTTCCCCTGGGATAAAGTTCAAGGGGGCTATCGATACCGTTGGAACACGGGAAACTATCCGGTTGTCTTTTATGAATATGAAGGACGGGTGATCTGGGGGATTACGGCACGGATTATGCGGAATACGGTGCAGCTCATGCGGGCGGCCGGTTGGAGGATGGAATGAAGATGAAAAAGATAAAGAAAAGTACAATTGTTGAAGCGCAGAAACGGAAAAAGAAGATTCTTGAATTTTATTATATGACACCGGAAAAAACGAATGCCAAGGAACTGACAACGCTTGTAACTTCGGTTGATGAAGAAAAAGTGGATGTCTGGCCGGAATTGAATTTGATGGAAGTGGTTTTGGACAGCGACTCTCTCATTTTCCAGGATGGTCGGGAATGTTTCGTTGATCCGCTGGATCTGGAGTTTATTGAAAAACGGAAGATTCAGTCGATTTATGTGGTCAGCTATGAGGAAGGAGATTCCGGGAAAGCCCGTCAGGTGATCAAAGAAATTATGGAAGCCAAAGGCGGATTCCTATGCAGCGATACGGAAGATTTTGAACCGATGTTTACGGCGGACACGATTTTATAAAACGGGATGACTATGGTGAGGACGATTTTATGAGATACGATATTTTGCTCTGGGATGTTGACGGAACATTGATGGATTTTAAGCGGGCGGAAGCCAGAGCTTTGAGCCAGAGCCTGGAGGAAGTCGGCGTAACACCGACGGAGAAGCTGTTGACGGAATATTCCCGTATCAACCTTTCCTACTGGAAGCGCTTGGAAACCGGAGAATTGACAAAGGAAGAAGTGCTGCTTGGCCGCTTTGTTGAGTTCTTTGACAAAATGGGAATCGAAGCTGATGCAGAACCGTTTTTAATGCGTTATGAAGGACATCTTGGCCATACCTGGTTTATTCAGGACGATTCGTTGGAACTGTGTAAGAAGCTCCAGGCGGAAGGCGTACGTCAGTATGTGGTAACCAATGGATGGGTAGATGTCCAGAAAACAAAATTACATGAGTCAGGCTTTGATGAAATTATGGATGGAAGCTTTATATCCGATGAATTTGGTGTGCCGAAGCCGAAAAAAGAATTTTTTGAAGCCTGTTTTGAGCAGATTTTTGGAATGAAAACGCCGTCGGCGGAAGAACTTAGTCGAATATTGATCATTGGAGATTCGTTGACCAGCGATATGAAGGGCGGCATCAATGCCGGAATTGACCGCTGCTGGTACAGGCAGCCCGGTGAGGTGAACACGGAAAATATTTCTTTGACTTATGAAATTGAAGATTTGTGGCAGATATGGGGAATCCTGAAGGATACGATTTGAAATTTTGGGGATATCCGCTGATTTGAAGAAATCTGCATGTAGAAAAGAACGCCTTCGGGCCATTTTATCAGAGATGATATGGCTTGAAGGCATTTTTATTCGTGGTTCTATTGGTTAGGAAATCTATTCGCGGCTCCATCGGCCGGAAGCACCGCATGGCAGAATCAGGCCATTGCCGGATACTGGCAGACCGACTTCATCGGAAATGACATGACCTCCGAATTTTGGAAGCAGTTCTGTAGACAGCATATAGGTCAGCACGGCCGGCTGTAAACCTGTAGTATAGGAATTTACCAGGAAAAACAGCGGTTTGTCACTGAGAAGTTTTGTGCATAATTGGATAAATGGGTGGATGCTTGTTTCAATTTTCCAGATTTCACCCTTAGGACCTCGGCCGTAGGATGGCGGATCCATAATGATAGCATCATAGGTATTCCCGCGGCGGATTTCTCTTTCAACAAATTTCACACAGTCATCCACAATCCAGCGGATCGGTGCGTCGGCGAGGCCGCTGGAACGAGCATTTTCCTTTGCCCAGGTGACCATTCCTTTGGAGGCGTCCACATGAGTGACGCTGGCCCCGGCGGCTGCTGCTGCACAGGTGGCTCCTCCGGTATAGGCAAAAAGATTCAATACTTTAATTGGACGATGAGCATCACGGATCAGCTTGCTGAACCAATCCCAATTGGCGGCTTGTTCCGGAAATAATCCCGTATGCTTAAAACTGAAAGGTTTCAGGTTAAAAGTCAGACTGCCGTAGTGGATACTCCACTGTTCCGGCAAATCAAAAAATTCCCATTGTCCGCCGCCTTTGTTACTGCGGTGGTAATGACCGTTCATTTTCTTCCAGCCCCGATGAACTTTCGGCGTGTTCCATATAACCTGCGGATCCGGACGGACGAGCAGGTATTTTCCCCAGCGTTCCAGTTTTTCTCCGCCGGATGTATCAATAACTTCATAATCTTTCCAATGGTTGGCAATAAACATAAGGCACCTCTTTGTGTTTTTTCTACCTATATATAATACATGAGGTGTTTCAGTTTGTCCATCTGTAATGCAAAGGACTTTTTTTGAGATGTTGATAAACTTTTTACTGCTTTTAAATGTGGATTTTACACATGAAGTTTATTATCAAAAATGCAGTAGAGGATAAAAAACTGTATCGAATGAGAGGAGAAATTTTGCATGAAGAAAATGAAGAAATTTAAGCTGGGATGTATATGGGCCTTGTCAGCCTCGGTCCTGCTTACTGTGCCGGAAATCAATGCGTCGGCACAGCAGTTTGTCTGTGAACCTGAGGTGATATCTGAGACCGGTGCAGGCGATGGAGAGACTGGAAATCAGATAGAGACCGTCAATGACACTGCGGATAATAATACTGTTGAAAGTGACAGTGAAACGACAGAAGGGGAAAAAACAGAAAGTAAAGAAACTGAGGATAACAATGTGTCGGAGAGCAGCGCAGAAACAGAAAGCGGCGATGTATTAAAAAGCAGTGAAGAAACCACAGAGAGTGAATCCGTTGAAGATACTGAAGAAACTGCAGATGAATCGGATATTGAACCTCTGAGTGTGGATGTGGCTGCGGGTAGTACAGCAGAAGAGAATGGACTTATTTATACAGTGACAAAAGTGGCTACAGAGTCCGGGCATGGTACGGTAACGGTCACGGACGGAACACAGGCTTCAGGGAATGTTATCATACCGGCCACAGTGGAAATCGAGGGACTGAAATATGATGTCAAGGAACTGGGAAGCAGTGCATTTCGCGGGAATACACAACTGACGGGAATTGATTTATCAGCGGCCTCCATATCTACTATCGGAATCAATTGCTTTGCTGATTGTACATCTTTGAGTTCTGTTCGCGGGTCGGACGCTATTGTTTATACGAATATAAAAAGCGGTGCATTCAGAAATTGTACATCATTGACCACGGTTTATTTTAATTATGCACAAATTTTAAAATCAACAATGCCATTTAGCGGATGTACAAGTCTGGCGCGGGTTACAATTATGAATCCGGTGCAGTTGGGAGCCAATGCATTTTCCGAATTGCCGGAAGGCTTTGTGCTTAGTTGTCCAAATAAACTGTCGGTATCTTCCCTGGATGCCAGCGTTTTTGGAACAACGAAAAATCCGGTAATCGAAGTACCTGATGAAGCAACAAAGGAAAAAGCGGCTGCAAAGCTTGGAACAAAGGCCGAAGTGAAGGTGGCTGGTGAGGAAGCGACAGAATCGGCGGCGCTGGTTCAGGGCAGTGATGGAAACATTACCGGGTATGAATCCTTGGAAAAGGCGTTTGAAGCCATCAACAATGGCTCAGATCAGGGGCCTTTGACAATCATTTTGCGTCAGAGCAGTGAGAATATTGTATGGCCTGAAACTGCAGAAGCTCCGAATAAGGAAGTAACCATTGATTTTAGCAATAACAGTGTAGCGCTTCCGGCCAATCTTACACTCCAGGCGCCGATGACGATTAAAAATATTCTTAATTTTAATAATACGGAGCTGTGTAATTTGACAGCCGGCGAATATAGTTTCGTGATGATTGACGGCGGCAGCTTTGGTTTCAGCCAAATCAGCGGAAATAATCTGACTTTTTCCGGAAGACTTCCAGGCAGCCAGCCATTGGGTCAGCCGTGTCAGATTATCGGCACCGGGGAAAATTCAACGGTAACCTTCGAGAATGTCGGGCGTTCGGATTATTATTACAATATGCCGTCAATCAGCGGATTTTCCAATCTTGTGTTAAACAACACATTTCTTAATGCACAGAGTGAACTGTCCGGAACCGGAGTATTGCTCAATGACGGCGGTTTGAAGCTGTCGGCGGATGTCACTGTAAAGGCCCTGGGAGGAAACGGCGAATTACGGCTGGAGAATGGGGCGGCGCTTACCGTTACCGGAGAAGTTGCCGGAAAGACTAAAATTATCCTGGATGGAAGTATCCCTGCAGACGGAACAGTTCTGGTCAAAGCGGTGAATGCAGCGAGAGACGCATTTTATCTGGATGGAGTGACAGATAAAGTATTGGTGTACAATGCGGAAGGTGCGTTTACATTGGGGGCACCAATTGTTTCAGTCGATGGCGGCAATATTGCAGGTGCAGGATTCGGGTCCATGAGCGATGCACTGAATGCTATTGCCGATGATGATGGTGAGGGAACATATACGGTGACGCTGAAGGAAGATGCAAAACTTGAAGCGGACAGCGGTTCAGCAAACACTTGTACATTCCCGGCAAAATCCATAGTGATTGACGGAGCAGGAAATACACTTTCACAGCCGGTTACCTCAAGAAATTATCTCAGGGTCAATGGCAATCTGACACTTAAAAATGTGAATATGGATATGAAAATGACATATCTCTATAATGATGCCAGCGGTTCGGAAATTGTCTTTGATGGAACTGTAACAGGTGTGCTTGGAAAAGTAGAAGATAAATCGGCTAAAACTGCCGAGGGTGCAACCTTCAGAGTCTACAGTCCGATATCAAAAAGTATTATCAGCAGTTTTGGAGGTAATTCCAACAATAACTATATCAGCAGCAGTCCGACAACCACAGTAGTGTTAAGCGGATATGGTTCAGAAAACAATCCGGCGGTGGGCAGCTTCAATAAACAGATTGTGCCGTCGGTTGGTTCATCATCGACAGCAGTAGATAAACTGGTTCTGGAAAATTCATGGGTACCTGTTTCTACAAGCGGTTATGTCTGCAAGACCATTAAATTTTCAGGAAATAGCGGTATTTCTATATTGGCAGCGACTTCATCCACTGTAACGGCGACGATTAATAATCTGGATGCTTCTGAAGTGGAAGGGACGGTTATTCTGCCCGTATTAAATAATAAGTTTACCTATTTGACAGTTAAAGGAGAGGTCTCTGGTAAAGTTAAGGTGGTTGTTCCTGACGGTGAACCTGAAGTCGGGACAGTCCTTGTTAAAGCGCCAAACGCAGCGGAAGATGCATTTTATCTGGATGGATTTGACAATAAATGTCTTAAGCGTATGGACAATGGGGATTATGTGGTAGCGATTGATGGTACGTTAGCAAATGTTCGTGTAACCAGTACGGATGTTTATGGTATTGTCGGCGGAAAGGCATCCCTTGTAGGAAATTATGACCAGGGAAATCCGGCAGTTCCAAGGGATGGCGTGGCATGGTGCTTCGGTGATGAGAATAAGACAAGGATTGAAGCTGATGAAAATAAATACGGTAATCCGGAGAGTACGACGATGACGCTGAGGAATATTGAAGCGAGTCAGGATGGAACAACCTATTGTCTGTCAGTGACAAATGCGGTCGGCACAGCTTACAGTCCGTTGGTAACCCTTCATGTTCTGGATGCCGGTGCGGAAAACCAGACAGCGCTGGCTGGCGATAATGCCACATTTACGGTATCCTTGAGCGGCGATTGGGGAAGCCGTGTGACTTACCAGTGGTACAAGGGTGAAGTGAAAACCGCAAATAAGATTGAAGGCGCAACAAAAGCCGTTTATGCGGTGGAAAACGTCAGAACGGAAGATGCCGGTCAGTATCATTGCGTAGTTATGAGAGGCTATGGACGTCCGGATGAATATAATTCCAAAACAGTTGAGGCAGAACTTTATGTTAATGAACGGATCCTGAATGCAGACATTACAAGAGATGACAATGGGGATACAGTTACGGCAGGAGAGTCAGTAACCTTTACAGCAAAGGCTGTTGGCGACTGGGGCGAGGAACTAACATATAAGTGGTATGATAAAGACGGAAATGCCCTTGAGGATGGAGAAATCTATGCCGGTACAGATACGGATACATTGACGGTAAAGACAAATATCTCACTTAATGAAATGGGTTACTATTGTGTGATTTCCGGAGCATATGGAAGTGCATCCACAGAAGTCCTTGCGTTGAACGTAAAGGAAGCGGATGCTCCGGAAGAAACAGAGAAACCGGAAGAGACAGAGAAGCCGGAAGAAACGGAGAAGCCGGAAGAAACGGAGAAACCGGAAGAGACAGAGAAGCCGGAAGAAACGGAGAAACCGGAAGAGACAAAAAAACCGCAGGAAACTGATAAAACGGGAAGTGATCAGAATAAGAATCACAAGCTGAATCCATCTCAAAAAGATACAGGAGTTCCGAAAACCGGAGACACGGCTCCGCTTAAGACGGCGGTTGTTATGCTGCTGATATCTGCGATGGCAGTCATTGGCGTGCTTGCGGCAAAACTGAGAAACAAAAAGCGGGAACGGATGTAAAATATCCAATAGAATTTTATAATAAGAAATGGCTGGATAGTGATGATTCTGATAACCAACCCAACGAAAACTCCGGAGCGCCACTCCGGAGTTTTTTATATTCGTTATTGCCAATAAATATAGAAGTGTTCGATAGGAAGTGACAAATTCAGAAATATAGCTTTGGAATTTGGCGGAAATGAATTATAATGAAGTTAGGATAGGTAGTGTCAAGTAATCTATGAAAAAACTGAGTCGAAAAAATAGGCTCAAAT
>ENA-UOJC01000757-UOJC01000757.1-human-gut-metagenome-genome-assembly--contig:-C104-NODE-757-length-52501-cov-7.386016_pt1 | contig 52501 bp, 32 predicted proteins | sample MGYA00242339_ERZ723886 | MGnify/ENA metagenome assembly ERZ723886 | reverse complement strand
AATGTCAGCATAAGAAAAAACAGGTTTTCAAAACAGTATAAAAACCGAAGCTTGCGGCAAAGCCTATCAGGATATGTGTCCGAGACTCAAGCCGATGTTTATTAATGACGGGATTAACGTCCGCATCCGTTATCTGGACAAAGGCAAGAATGAACTCGGCATTTGTGAATTTAACCATGACACCTGCAGGTAGCGGCATGCGCCGGTCATAGCCGCTCCGCGGCGGGAAAACCGGAAAAGTCATTAAAAAGCCGTTATCCGGCAAAAGATTTAACCCAACAAACCGTAAGGTTAGTTAATTTTAGAGAGGGAAAAACATGAGAAAAATTAAATTATTGTCAGCAACGGCTCTGTCGGTAATGCTTGCATTTTCCGCCAATGCCGTCGCAGCGGGAAGTTTTGACGACGCGTCGGAAGAAGAAATTGCCAAAGCTGTTGTCAGCGTTTTGAAGAAAAATCCGCAGATAGCGTATGATGCTTTGGTCAAATTCCGTGCCGATGCCGATACGAAAAAGGCCGAAAGCGAAAAGGAACTGACTCCGCTGGAACAGAAGGTTGCAGACGTTTTGATGGATAATCCTCCGATTATCGTCGGGGCGTTGCAAATCTATCAACAGCAGGAAGAACAGAAAAAGCTTCTGGCACAGGCGGAAACCTATCAGAAATACGCCGAAGACATCAACCGTGCCGAACTGTATGCCGGCAACCCGAAGGGGAAGTTTACGCTGGTCGAGTTCTTTGACTTCTCCTGCGGCTACTGCCGCCAGATGGCGCCGCGCATTGAAAATATCATTAAGAAAAATCCGGACGTAAAAGTCGTTTTCAAACCGGTGTCTTTCCTGTCGCCGAATTCGGAACTGGCAGCCAAAGCCGCCGTTGCCGCGCATAATCAGGGCAAGTTTTTGGAAATGTATTCCGGCCTGATGGCGGAACGGGTTGTCAACGAACCGGTGATCGACAAGCTTGCGCGCAACTTAAAGCTGGATATGGCAAAGTTTAAAAAAGACTATGCTTCTGACGAAACTAAAAATATCCTGCAGAGCATAAAAGCGACTGCCGACAAAATCGGCATGAAGAGCGTTCCGACCTTGGTACTGAACGGTATGCCGTTATACGCAGTTGAAGAAATCCAGCTGCAGCGGGCAATAGACGTTCTGCGCGACGGCGAAAAATAATCGCGTCCCGTTTGCTTGCCGCCGCCTTCCGTATTTGGCGGGGCAGCCGCAAAACCGGGGTAGTCGCACGATTACAAAAAAAGGTTCTCTGTGCAGACGCACAGGGAACCTTTCTAACAGGGATAAGGGTTATTTGCCAAGCAAATCTCCAAGATCCATCATCGGGGTAACGTTTCCGCCACCGTAGACCTTCGGGAAATTCTTCGCCAAAACTTCCTTGATAAGTTCAGGATGGGCTTTGAGGATTTCTCCCAGCTTTTCCCGTACTTCGTTCTCGGAAGCCCCCTTCAGTTTCATAGCTTCAGCCTCAGCTTCTGCCATCTTACGAACGTAAGCGGCTTCACCGTCTGCCTGCATTTCGCGGGCTTCTGCCTGAGCTTTTGTTGAGATTTTCAGCTGTTCGGCTTTCTCCTCAACAATTTTGCGTTGCATTTCGACCTTAGCCATTTCGCTGACGGCATCTTCGTAATCTTTGTCAAACTGAACATTGATAATGTTCAGTTCAACATTTTCAAACAAAGAATGGTCATAGCGAGGCTCAAAGTTAGCCTTGACTTCTGATGACAACTCGGCAAGTTTGCCGTTGATGTCCTCGTAGGTCTTTTCAGCCACCACTTCGGTAAAAGCGGCATCAAGCTGCGGGCATAATGCCTTACTAATGTAGTCATTCTCTCCGATTGTAGCGTGGAGAGTATGTACATTGTCAGGGCACACGTTCCATGTAAGAACATAAGTCAACGCGATATCGCGTCTTTCTTTGTTCTTCATTTTATTTGTGTCCTCGTGACGCTGGCGGGTGATGTCCACTTCACTCATTGAAGAGATAAACGGAATCATCCAGCCGAAACCGGCAGAAAAACTCTTGTTCGCCATGGCTCCCAGCGTAATCTTATAACCCGCATGTCCCGGCATGATAACATACATACCGTTAATAAAGGTTACAAATACCAAAAGTATGGCAGCCACCAGCCAAAAACCCCAACCGAGGTAAAATGCTGCGACAATAAACAAGACCGTTATAATCAATAACGGTTTTGTCAGTTTCTCTCTCATAGACAAGATCATGCTCGTGAAATCTACTGTTGCCATAATATATGATTTTAGAAAACAAAGCACTTGTCAGCTCTTCAAAACTTATTTTAACTCATAAAACCCAGGTCATCTCTCCGCGTAGGAGCATCAGCGCAAGCTAACCGCCTTCTAAACCGAATTTTAATAAGTGAACCTGCAAAAACCGTAAACAACCCATTGCTTGAGCCGTAAACAATCCCTGCGCGTCCTAAATCTCTCCAAACTAACAGTAATCCCTGTTATGTTAAAACAATAATTTTCAAACTAATCAACATCACAATATTCATCACGCTTTTAATATACCATATTTTTCGCCCTTGGTCAATCATAAAATACGGCACAGCGTCAGTCTTTCTCTGCCGGTTTTTAATTTCAGTTTCTGCAATTTGCGGTCGTCTTTTCCTGGAAATCAGCTTTCAGTGCCTTTCCGGTTATCTTCCGGCTTTATCCTAAATGGACAATGTTTTTGCCGAATTTTTCTTCCAGTTCATCCAGAATGCTCCCCAGCCGGTCGTCGCTTTTTTTCGCCGGTTGAAACAGGTCAAGCTGTTCGCGTTCTCCGTAAACCAGTCCCGTCAGGGTAATTCCCGTGCTGCGCCAGACGACAGCCGGCGTGAACAGCTGCGTCAGCAGCCGCAGGGCAGGGGGCGTGATTTCCGTTTCCTGATTGCTGGCAAAGTCAAGTTTTGCGCGTGCCGTTACCACCTTAAAATCTTTGGTTCGGAGCATGACTTCAATGGCGGCGGCCTTGGCGCCTTCGCTGCGGGCTTTGCGGCAGGCGGTATGGATATGGCGGCACAAATCCGTTTTCAGGACGGCAATGTCGCTGCTGAATTCCCTGAGGGCGGAAGTTTGCTGAATGGAAAGCGGAGCCTTGTCGTCCGGTTCCACCTTAAACAGGGGAATTCCCGACAGTTCCGCTTTCAAATCCGCCCCATGCGTTCCGAACCTCGCCTTAACCCAGTAATCCGGGCGCATTACAAAGTCCAAAGCGGTAAAAATGCACTCTTCCCGCATTTTCAGAAGCAGCTTTCTTCCCACGCCGGAAACGTCCGCAATCAGCGTCTGCGTCAGAATCTTATTTCGTTCCGCCGACCCGATGGCAAAAACGCCGCCTGCATTTTTGGCTTTGTCGCTGGCAAGTTTGGCCAGCGTTTTTGTCGTCGACAGGCCGATGGAAACCGGAATGTGCAGTTCATCCCACACCGCCTGCCTGATCATTTGTGCCGTTTTGATGTAATTCTGCCGGTAAAGCAGCTTAGTTCCGGTCAGGTCAAGATAAGCTTCGTCCACCGAACAGACTTCGACGTCCGGCGTAAACGATTTGAACTTAGCCATGACTTTTGCCGAAATACTGCGGTAAAGATCGTGATTGGCACGGACATACAAAATCTGCGGCAGGCGTTTCTTGGCCATAAAATAAGGTTCGCCCATCTTCAACCCCAGCGCTTTGGCTTCTCTCGACCGCGAAATGACGCAGCCGTCGTTGTTGGAAAGAACCGCCACCGCCCGCCCGTCAAGCCGCGGATTGAAAGCCCGCTCCGCCGAAACGAAAAAACAGTCGCAGTCTGCAAGGGCAATATAGTGTTTCATCATAGCCTCGGAATATGTGCCAGCCGTATAGTTTCAAAATCTTGTTTCATAGTCATCTTAGTATTGCCGAACCTCTTTGTCAATAAAAATGTTCTAATTATGTTCTGTTTGTTGAAAAAAGAGTGTGATGTAAACATCCGGCCAATAATGTTCTGTTTTTAAGGAGTGCGAGGCAAACCTCCTGCCCATAATATTTTTTAAGGAGCACGACGCAAATCTCCTGCAAAAAAAAACGCCCCGTTTAAGGGGCGTTTAGGAAAAGAACGGCGGCAAAAGCGTCAGTGCTTATGAATGCGTCAGTGTTTGTTCAGGCAAATGTCTTCAGCCGATACGTGATAGGCTGCCGGCATACCGTTTTGAGCAAGGCAACACTTGAAAAGCGTTGAGCCTGCTTCATTCTGACAAAGCAGAAACCTTCCGTTTGTTTTATCCGCCTTGTCAGCAGAAAGCTCGGACAGGCCTGACGGCGAAATTTCCTGAAAAACAACGCTTCCGGGTTTGCAGGACAAATCCGGGTCAACGCTGAAAGTAACGGTTTCAACAGGGAACATAACTGTGCCGTGGAAAAAAATCAGAAGGTTTTTTCCGGCCGCTATCCGTTCGGCAAAAACATAATTGCAGAGTTTCCGTCCCAGAAAACGCCCGTCTTCAAATCCGTTGCAGACAACGGCCCATGTAGCGGGATAAGGCTTAGCCAGAAAAATGCCGTAGCGGCACAGGCTGTCGTCATATCCGAACACTTCGCTGTCCGGCCATACCGTTTCGCAAAAACCGTCGGCGTGGCATGCGATAGTTCTGATGATGAAGCGTTTGCGTTTGCTGTCTTTCCTGTGCCGTCTGGCAAAGTCGGAAGCATAAATTGCAATAAAGAGCGTTTTGTCCTCCATCTGCAGGGTATAGGTCTTTTCCGGAAAGATGATAAGATGTACCATAAACAGAAAAACGAACAACGCCACAAATCCTGCCGTTGCAAACCAGCCGGTAAGCAGAAACAGCAAAACGGCTATGGCTCCGCCGACAACCTGATGATTAACGGCGGCACAAATCCAACACTGCGGGCGCAACAAGGCCCCAAACCAAATTCTTTTTACAAAATTATTCATAAAAATGTATTTAAGTGAAACAATAATTGATTTTTAAACGCATCATAAAGAATAAATGAGGAAAAAGCAAGCATTTTTCTTGTCAAGTCGTCGGCAGGCCGCCATAATTGCCGCAAATTTAGACGTGCGGAAACGCCATAGCTGCCGGTTTTCCGGCATCAGGGCGCAACAATCGCTGCAATTCCGCCGCCACAGGAAGTTTGCCGGTGCAGTTCCCGTTCCGGCTTTGTTTTGATAAACTGTACTAAGGAGAAAAATATGCCCCGTATAGCCGAATTTGCCAAAGTCAGTTTCAATCAGTTTGAAACGGCATGGAAAAACACTTTTCTGACAGATGACGCTGAAATCCGGCGCATATATGACAGTATCCGGCTTCCCTCCCGGGCAACGTCCGGTTCTGCCGGATACGATTTTTACACGCCGGTAGATATCTCCCTGAAACCGAAGGAGAATTTTCTATTGCCGACGGGAATACGCGTCAGAATGGAAGACGGCTGGTTTTTGGGCGTTATGCCCAAATCCGGGTTGGGTTTTAAATACCGCCTGCAAATGGACAATACGATTGGGATAATTGATGGCGATTATTATTACTCGGACAATGAAGGGCATATTTTTGTAAAGATGACCAACGATTGCAATGGCGGTAAGGTTCTGGAGCTGAAAGCCGGCGCCTCGGTCTGTCAGGGGATTTTTCTGCCTTTCGGCATCACATTTGACGATAACGCTACGGCAAGACGCAACGGCGGTTTGGGATCGACATCGAAATAAGGCCTGTGCGCAAGAAGAATAGTGTGCAAGAAGAATAGTGTGCAAGAAGATAGCAGTACACAAGAATAAAGCAGTACACAAGAATAAAGCAGTGCACAAGAATATAAGGTCTGCCTGCAAGAATTTTTTATGTTGCGGTTGTATTCTAAACGAAAGGCACAAAAAAGGGCGGTAGTTCCGCCCTTTCTCATAAAATCTCCGTTTTATGTTCCCGACAGTTCAAATGTATGTCTCCAACAGCTCCGAGTTTCGTCAGTCTATAACCTCGCAGCTTTCAGCGTTTGGGTTTGAACTGAATGATTTTCGGTTTCCCGTTCGCCGTATCGGTCTGCATTTTTACGGTTGCAAATCCGTTTCCGGCAGCAGCTCTGGTTTCCTTTTGTACATTGTTGCCGTTTACGGAACCGCCGCTTTTCTGTGAAAATCCGCTCATTGCCGTCTTTTGGCATCCGGGCTGCCGGTGTTGTCCGGGAATAATGCGGAATTTCTCGCCGGCTGCGGTTTTCAGGGCATTTTGCTGCGCCGAAACTTTTTCAAAGTGTTTTCCTTCAGCCGCATTATAACAGAGCTTAAACAGCTCGCCGCCGATAGTCGCCGTTTCGCCGAGTTCTACCGGATATTCGGTGAGAGTGTCTCCGTCAAAAGCGTCCAGCAGCTTTTCGTCGTCTTTGCAAACCGGATGCCAGACAACGTCATCAGTGTCCTTTTGTTCAATCGACCAGCATATACAGGCGAATTTCTCCTGTTGCAGCGAATAAAGCTCCACCGGATAAACGTCTTCCGCCTCAAAAGCCCCTTCAAGCCTGAGGATATTGAGCATATCTGCTTCAGACAAAACCGCCCGGACTTTCTTTATCGCAACTTCTCCGGCAGAGGTAAACACCGTAGAATACAGCGTCTCCCGCCAAAACAGAAAGATTTCGTTAGTCAGCGGCAGAAGTTTGGTAAATTCGCATTCATGAAAAACTTCCGGATTGTCCAGCTTAAACACCGGTGCTAATGAGCGGATGTCCTGGGCGTCCAGGTCAAAATACACCCATACCAGCATATTGGAGCAGGCCAGGTTGTTGAGTGATATGCTTGCCAGAAGCACGACGCCGTTGCCGCCGTAAAAGTCCTGAAAAAATTCCAGTGCGTCAATCGAATTGTCAAAAATCACTTCGTCTCCCGCCGGAGCATACTGCTCAGGATTGGGAATAAAACCTAATTTATCCATATTTATAAAATTTTAGTGAAACATATGCTTATTTTATCATCTTTAGCCTACACCCGGAAATAAAATTATGTCAACAGTTTTGTCAAGTGTTGCGCATTTTTATTGTATATGTTTGTTTTTGCGGCGGATACGGGACGAAATGCCACGGAATTTTGCCCCGCCGATATCAGTCCTCATACACAGCAGCAATCCGCCCCAACAGTGCTAACGCCAGGCCGCTCCAACAGTGCCAATCCTCATAAACAGCGCCAGTCACCCCAATAATACCCAATCCGCCTCAGGAGAACCATCTGCCCCAGGATATCCGATTTACCCCGGTAGCATCGCTTCTCCCGAATGATGTACAAAAAAGGCAGAGAGTCCGCTGTACTCTCTGCCTTTTCCCTTAGATGAGGAGTGGGAAGTTTAGAACTTGTATTTGGCGTTCAGCATACCCGTATGGTTCTGATAATCCTCACGGAAACCGCCTTCGTAAGCGAGGGAGATTTCCCAGTTGTCAGAAACATCGGTAGCAACTTTTGCGCCGAGTTCAAATCCCAAACGGTTCAGCTTTTCGCCGTTGACGCGATAGGCAACGCCGTTAGCCAAAACCACGTTGGAATTGTTGGCGTCGTCAACCAAATCATAAGTAACGGCGGCTCTCAATTCCGGACGGATAATGGTATCGCTGTCCAAAGCATAATCCTTGGCAACTTTCGCCCCGACGATTGCGGTCAGAATGTCGCTGTCATTGGCGGCAACGGACGTTCCGAGAGCGTCGGTATATCCGTCTTGCGAGATATGGGCGTAGCGTAGTCCGGCTTCCGGCGTAACGTCATAGCCGTTCAGTTGCATTTCATATCCGTACAAAGACTGGACAGCCCAGGATTCGACGTCATAATCAGCGTTTGCGTTAAATCCGAGCGCAGCTTTCTTTTCGCTGTAATCAGACCAGTTATAAGCAACAACGGTGTTGATGTACCAGTTTGCCGGCTTATACTGCCCGTAAACAAACGCGGTATGCGTATCAACGTCCGTATCGCGAATACCCGAGGAAATATCCGTGCTGCTGTAAGCATAGCCAAGGCCGACTTTCGTCCTGTTGTCAAGCTGCTTGTCGATACCCATGGCGACGCCGTCGCTGTTCGTGTCAAAACCGCTGGCTTTTGACGTCGATTCGTGGTCGGAGTGGCTGAACAATGCTCTTACCCAGGCTTTAACCTGCTTAAAGGCATCGCCGGAAGATTTTCCTTCGGCCATGGCTGCGGAAGTTCCGTTCAGTTCATCAGAAACAGCCGAGAATACCATATTATGAATACCGGTTTCAACCGATCTGATAACCGGATTGGCGTCTGCGGTCAGCAAATCCGCTGCGCCGGTACCGTTGGAAACCTGCGCCTTGTCGGCAGATTGCAGATGCTGGTTCAACGCTTCTCTGAAACTGTTAAAGTTGGCGTTGTCAGAAGAACCGCCGGAAATTGCGCCCAAAACGGCTTCTGCCTGTGAACCGGAGAGCCCCAGAGAGGCAGCCGCTTCGTCGGCGGATTTCTGTTCCATGGTAACTTTTCCGTCATCGCCAACAATCGCATTATACAAAGCGTTGTCAGCCAGTGTGAAGCCGTTTTCGCCCAGCAGCTTGCTCGTGTCAAACTCTGCGGATTCTTCACCGCTGTCGACAATCAGGCCCAGTTCGGTGTTTTCACCGATAGTGATTGCGACATCATTGCCAAACGTTGTGTTTTCAGTAATATTGAGCTTCGTATTATCCGCAAAAGAAGTTGTGCCTTCGCCGGAAATGCCTCCGTCAAGCGTCAGCGTGCCGCTGACGTCTACCTTGGCCTGACCGTTGTTCTGATTCAGGTTAATATCGTTCAGTTTATCGCCGACTTTATTGCCGGAGAAGGTGTTTTCGCCGCTCAATTCAACCGTTCCGTCAACGTTAATTGCGCCGCCGCCTGTTGATGCGGAATTGTTCTCAAACGTGGCGTTGGCAATATTAACGACACCGCTGGTGGAGATAGCTCCGCCGCTGCCGTTTGCCGCCTGGTTGCCGATAAACTGGACATTGTCGAGTCTGATGTTGGCTGCTGTCGTGCCGCCGTTAAAAATGGCGCCGCCGTTTCCTTTTTCCGCAATATTGCCTTCAAAAACAGTATTGCTGATTTCGGCAATCTCACCGCCCTTGTTATAAATCGCAGCACCGCCGCCGTTCGTGGAAGTGTTGTTTTTGAAGATGCTGTTTGTAATAGAGGCAATTGTGCCGCCGTTGGAGTTCAAAATCGCGCCGCCGTTTGTTTCGGCAGTGTTGTCTTCAAAGGTAACGCCATCCAGAGTACCGAGGTTTCCTTTGTTATAAATCGCCCCGCCGAGCTTTGCGGAATTGCTTTTGAAGACGGCTCCGGAAGCAATTTCCATGGAACTGCTGGCATCAGCTACAAAAATAGCGCCGCCGGCATTTCCTGCTTCGTTTCCGGAAAATACCACCGTTCCGGACAGTTCTGCATTGGTGTTAGCATCGTTAAAGATGGCTCCGCCGTTGGTTGAAGCTTTATTGCCGTCAAACGTAACATCGGCAAATTTGATGTCTCCGCCTTTGTCGGTTTCCTGCGCCTGATTATTCGTATTGTTAAGGGATTGGTTGTAAACCGCCCCGCCGTTGATTGCTTCGTTCTTTTCAAAAACGGTATTGCTGATTTGGGTGTTGTTAAAGGAGTTGGCGATTGCGCCGCCGTTGCCGCCCTGAAGTTTATTGTCGGCCCGGTCTGTGGTCGTTCCGGTCGCTTTGTTTCCGATAAAGGCGGAATCAGATATAATCAGACTGTGATTTTCATGCGAACCATTGGTAATATCCCCGTTGTTGATAGTACGTCTGGTCCCGATGGCGCCGCCGTTGAAACCGGTTTCATTATTGACAAACTTTGTGTTCTTGATTGTCGTTTTAGAATCAATGCCTAATGAGATGGCCCCGCCGCCGACAGGTTGGCTGTCTGTTGTTTCGGTTTGGGATTTGTTCGCTTCAAATGTAGCGCCGTCAATGTCTAAAACGCCAAAGTTGGCAATTGCGCCGCCATCATATTTTGCCGTATTGTTTTTAAATACTGTTCCTGATTTGACGATAAGCGTACCAGGATTTTCAACTCCATTTTTCGGCTTGCTTGTAGAAAGGGCTCCGCCGATACCATCGGCGTTGTTTGTAATATTTTCAACCAAAGAATTTTCTTCTAAAACAAGGGTTTCTCCTTGGGGTATGAGATAACTTGTTTTCCCGTCCCATTCTTCGGCAGCCATTGTCGGCATTGCGAATGCGACGCCGACTAAAGCCGTAGTCAATAAAAGTTTGTTTTTCATAAAGTAACTCCTAGAATAGTTTCTATGCAAACGTCCTGAAAAATGTGTTGAAAAAATACGAACGTTAAAAATCATCAATTCAGTTAAAACAAAATGTTACTTTTTTAAAAAGGCGAAAAAATAAAAAAACATTACGGATTAATGATTTAAACTTGACATACGGCGTTCGTTACGACTAAAATCCGGATAAACGTTTTAGAAAAAATTGCTGAATTAAATCGTTCGTTTAAAGTCATCAACTTTTGTTTTAATGACTTTGCAAAAAATCAGAACATTATATCCACAGGCAGATGCTGAAAAAATAGGAACCTTTTTTTGCTGCATGCCGCAGCTCCGCTTCAATCCAATCCCCTTTTTGTCAATCTACATCAGATGGATTTTGCGCAGCAGGACAAAGACGGCAATAACTTCCAGCCTCCCCAAAACCATGACAAACGACAGGATATATTTTACAAAAGGCGTAAATCCGGCAAAACTACCAGCCGGTCCGGTTGCCTCGGTCAGGCCCAGGCCGGAGTTGGTTATATTGCCCGCAACCGCGCCGAGCGCCGTAACAAAGTCTACTCCCGTCATGGAAATAATCAGCGTAAACAGCATAATGGCAAGCAAAAAGCCGAATGCCATGACGAACACCGAAGAAACGATATTGTCGTCGATGACCTTTCCGCCGGCTTTCATAACCGTTACCTGGCTTGGCGAGAGGGAATTGGTTGCGTTCTTCTTGAAAAAGGCCATAATGACCTGCCAGCGGAAAATTTTAATTGAACCGGTTGTCGAACCCGTACAGCCGCCGTGCAGGAATAAAATGAAGAAAACGGCGACAGCCCATGTCCCCCACTGGATAAAATCATATGAGGAAAAGCCGGTTGTCGTCATAGCCGAAATCATATTAAAAGAGGCTCTCCGGAATGCCGTAACAAACGGAATGTCTGAGGTATAGGCATAAAATGCGCTGATAATCAGGATATACCAGAAAACCAGTTTCAAAAACGTATTGACCTGATTGTTTTCAATAACGGAAGCAAAGCTTCGCTTTTTCGCAATTAAAACAAAATAGGTCATCGGCAGCGACCCCAGCAGCATAAAAATGCCGATAATGGTTTCAATCATCGGGCTGTCAAAATAAGCGACGGAATTGTTTTTTGTAGAAAGCCCGCCTGTGCACAGCGTCGCCAGCGCATGGCATATTGCGTCAAACCAGTTCATGCCCGCCCATTTCAGCAAAACTGCGCAAATGATGTTCAGCAAGACATATACCAGAATAATGTCCTTGGCGATATAGCGGATTTTGGGCAGGAATTTTTCTTCAATGTCAGAGTTTTCCTTGTTGAAGATGTGCATGCCGCCGATTCCCAGAAAAGGCATCAGCGCGACCGCAAAAATGACGATGCCGACGCCGCTGATGCCGTTAAGCACGGCGCGCCAGAACAAGACGGATTTTGGCTGCGCCTCAACATTGCTTAAAATGGTCGAACCTGTGGTCGTCAGGCCGGATGTCGCTTCAAACAAAGCGTCGGCGTAAGTTTGAATGTCTCCGTTGCCGTAAAGGGGGAGGGCACAGATAAGCGGGCAGGCAAACCAGCATATAACGGTAATCAGATATCCTTGGAGGATAGAGATGTTTTTTATTTTGCCGTAATTTGCCAGAAACAGCGACCCGCCGATAAACATCGTCAGAATGCTGTTTTGGATAAAAATGGCATCAAACGAACCGGTGTAGTATTTCAATGCCGCTGCCGGCAGCAGCATCAATGCTCCCAAAACGAAAATGATAAACCCGTTAATCATCAAAACCGGCTGCCACATTGCTGTCTGAACCCTTATATTGTTAAAATCGTTGCCCAATTCCGCATCATAATATAGCCCTGCGCAAAAACTTTCAATGCTGCCGGCAGGTTATCCACCTCAGCTGCTGTTCTCCTCCCGCCCGGACGCCGTTGTCCACTTTCCCCGTTCGTTCGTCGCCCTGCTTCCTTTCTGTTTATCTGCTTTTCCCGTCCGCGCGCCGCACAGCCTTCCTCCGGTTTCTCAGCTTTTCCCATCCGCGCGCGCACAGCCTTTCTCCGGTTTCTCCACTTTTCCCATCCGCACGCCGCACAGCCTTCCTCCGGTTTCTCAGCTTTTTCCGTCCGGCTGGCCCTCGCCGTTTCCCGTTTTCCGGTCTGACTCTCTTACGTCCATAAAAAAAGCTCCCCGCAGGGAGCCGAAAATCAAAACCTTACTCAAAATAGCGCGCATCAGGCGTATTTTGCAAAAAGTTTCTGAATTTTCCGTGTGAACACGGAGTATACGCACCGCCGATAAAATCGGCATATGCACCGAGCAGGGAGGTAATTCCTCTGTCATACTCTTCCGGCGTATATGATGCGCGTGCGAACAAATCCGACAGGATAATGTTGGCAACAGCTTCCTCATGGTCAATGCCGTACAGGATTTCCTGATAGTTCGGCCACCCCATGTTGGAGTAGTTGACGATAATATCCCGGAACTTTTCCCAGTCCGCTCCGAAAACGCCGGGCATGGCATAACGCTCAGGCTTTGCAGATTTGGTAACGCCGTTGAAGCGTACCGTATCCTTCTTAAGAGGGCCGAGGCTGGCAGCGATATAGCCGAGGTAAATCTCGGATATTTTCGCTTCCGGCACTGCCGCTAAGGTTTTCGGCAGGAAAATCGGGCAATGCGCCAACACGAGGTTGACTTTGACTGCGGCAAATTTTTCCTGCTTCAGCTGCCACATCCACTCCGCCAGCAATCGTTTGTCATAGAACGGATTGCCCGAACAGATGACAAACGTTACTTCTTTCAGCCCCTGAGATACCGCAAAATTGTATATCTCAATCAGGTTGCCTTCGGAATCGTCGTCTTCGCACGGGGTATAATTCCTGTATGCATACTGCGTGCCTGTCAAAAGGCTCATCAGTTTGTAATACGTATCATACTCCGTTTTGCGGATAAGCCCTTCTTCACGGTAAAAAAGCTTCTGGAACAAGCCCTTGTTACCTTCTTTTCCGGAAGAAAGGAACGGCAGCACGCGTCCTGTCTGCTTTGCATAAAAGCGTAAGATTTCAAACGCAAACAGCGGCGCCGTCATCATTCCGCTGAAACAATACAGGAACGGATGTATCATATTCTTCGGCAGGTCATACAATGAGCATACGACCGCTTTGGAAGTTCCGCCCTGCGCATTCGGGTATTTAAATTCCGACCCGGGTTTCAATCCGCCGATTTCTTCCGCATAGCGTAAAGTATCCATATCAACGGTTACCGGACGGGATTTTGATACCTTGACGCGTTCAGCCATAAATCTGCGGCCTGCGGCGTTGCATTTAAATTCATTGCTTTTTAACAAATCAAAAAACTGCTCGCGGTTCGTGTCCACGAATTCATAAAAATTTTTCATAATCCTTAATTTTAAATTATACTTAATTAGGCCTTAAGAATACCATATTTTAAAGGTTTTGTCAAACATATTTCTGCCGGCTTTTTTCCCTCCGCCGGTTTCCGTCCGGCTGTTCGTCGCCCCGTTTCCCGCCGCCTCAGAATGAAATCCGCCACCAAACGAACGCTGAAAGAAACGCAAACGCCGCAATCAGCGCCAGCCCTGCACCGCAGGCAAAAGTTTTCCCCGTCCGCCGTCCGGCATTCGAGAGCTTGTCAAAAAATTGTGCCAGCAGCAGCGCAACCGGCAGCGTGATAATTGCGACATAGCGAAAATCCTGATTACACATATACGGGTGCTTAAGGCCGAACATAATCTGCCCGGCGATAATCCCCGCCAGTAAAATCATTGTCAGCCAGAATGCCTGTGTCTGCCGTTTCTTGACGCCAAGATAAGCGGCCGCAACAACCGCCAAAACCAGCAAGGCTTTATAAATCAGAACCAGCGCCGTAATCAGCCCCATAATGTCCGCCCCGCGCATAGAGAAGTCCCATTGCCCGAACAGTGCCGTTTTTGTCATCGTCTCCCACAGGTTAATGCCGAAATCATTATAAAACATTTGCGGATAAAACAGGGCGCCGAGCGGGTTAAACCGCTGCCACAAGCCGTAGCTTTTAAGCGACAGATGTTCCTGCGGCGGCACAAAGTCAAACCCGACGTTGAGGAAATAGTGCTGATACAACGGCCAGATGCTCAGCCCGGCAACGAGCAGTATGCCGAAAACCGCGGCTTCCGCCAGCTGCCGTTTGTTCTCCGCTCCGCTTTTCAGCTGCTTGTGTATTGTCAGCAGCTGTTTGTCCTCCGTATCGTTTTTCTGCGGCTTGTTTTTTGTCTGTGTCAGCCGCCGCCCGTTTTCCGGTTTTTTTCGCTGCTGCCACAGCCGGAGGGCGATAGCCGCACCGGTCAGCGGCAGGACGATAATGCCCGAGAGTTTGGTCAACGCTGCCGCGGTGGCAAACAGCAGGATACGTGCCAGATTTTTCCGCCCGCCGTCACGGTAATAGAGCAGGGAGTAATAGACGGTTCCCGCCTGTAACGGCAGCAACAGGCAGTCGTTGTTGAAAAATCCCGCGATGGCGTTGTACGCCGGGAAGAAGCAGATAAAAGCCAGCCCGCCGAGGTATGCCGCCCGGGAAAGCCGGAAGAAACGCAAAATTTTTCCGGCCAGAAAATAATACCACAGCATATAAAAGCAAAAACAGACCTGTGTCGCTTCCGCCGCCAGCTGCATATTGGCACCGGCGCCCATTGCTGGCAATTCCGCGTTCAACATTCCGGTTTCCAGAACCGTTGCCAGCCGCATTTCTCCCGCTGCCAGCAGAAAATGCAAAATCGGGTGGTAGGTCGAATAGCTCGGGCGGGTCAATAGCGGATTTTCCTGCCAGAACAGAAAGTTGTTTTCCAAAATATATTCGATATAGTTAAAACACGATGCAAAGTCGTATTGTACGTCGGTATGTCCGGTATTGGTGATAAATGAGAGGTTGAAATACGCCGCCGCTAAAATAATCAGCCGTCCGTATTCGGTTGCCTTCTCATTGCCTGAGTTGCCGTTTTTTGCCTCATTGTTAGGCATCCCGTCGTTGCCGTAAAGTCGTTTCAGCAGTCCGCCCGCTGCCAGAAAAGCCGCAAATATCCAGACGCTCCATATTTGCGCCGGAAGAGCAAACGCGCCTGCCGCGGCAATGCCGGCGCACAGTCCCCAAGCCGCCGTCCTTTTTCCATTAAGCCCGAGCGGGTTTAACGCCAGGGTCAGCCCGAGCGCCAGCCATAAGTTCAGCTTAGACGCGCTAAATCCGTATATGCCGGCTGTCAGCGTGGCCGTGAAAAACAGCGCCGCCGCCCCCAAAAAACTCAAAACCGGAAATTTCAGCATTTGTCTCTCTCCGAAAAACGGCCTTTCGTAGTAACGCGTCTCAACCAGAAAGTTGAGAGTTGCTCCAAAGCCGGAAATCATTTAAAATCAGATAACAGCCTTTTAAACCTCAAGTCAAGCCTGAAGATAAAACACACACACGCGGCTTTGATTTTTGTTTTACAGGGATTTATGCTGTTTGCCTGCCATGTGCATGCTGATTTTTTCTCGCCGCGGGCGCGCTAAAAAAATCTTGCTAAGCCCCGAAAAGTATGCTAAAGTATATTAAATTATGTAAAAAAAAAGCCTGAAAGAGGTCTGCTATGGGGATAAAGGATATTTTGCAAAAGCAGGACAAAGAAGCCGCCGATGCAGTTATGGATACCGGGCACTACCGGCGCGAAGCCGGTGTCCGCCATATCAAAGACATTGTTAAAAATCCGCTGAACCGCCTGCGGATAGAATTTTCCGAAAAATTCCTCGGCGCCAAAAGTAAAGAAGATATAAGCGAAGAATATGTCCGTGATTTGCAGAACCGGCTGGAGCCGATGTTTCAGGACAGTGAGGATAAGAAAGCCGTATTCGCGTCCCATCGCGAGAATTTTGAGCATTTTCTGCAAACCGGCGACCTTAAAACGCCGTTGAACCTGAAAGACGAAGAATCGCAGTTTTTCTGGGGAACGGCTTTGGCGTTATATGCCGTCCGTCCTGAAATGCAGGAAAAATGGGACCGGCGCAATCAGGCAGACCGTATTTCGCACAGTACAATCTGGCGCCGCATCGCTTCGTCGTCATATATGCAGCAGGAACTGCAGCGCCATGCACATATTGTCGAAAGCGCGGTGGAAAATCAGGATACCAGGCTGGTATGGAGCGAAAACGGCTACCCGAATATCAGCTATTGTTTTGTTCCCGAACAAAATCTTATCATTGACGACATGTTATGGACGCTTGTTGCCGGTGTTGATGCGGCTGCAACGGCTATGAATCACGAAATAGCCCATTCCAAAGGGACGCAGTTTACCAATTCTCCGCGGATGGAGGAAATTCAAAAACAGCAGGAAACTTTGGTTAAGGAAATGGAAGAAGCCGCGGCGCGCAACGATATGCCGGCATGGAAGGCCTCGGCAAAAAAGGCGGCGCGCCTGAAAGCCGAGTATACTTACCGTTTTTACTTTTTCGACGAACTGGAAAATATGTATGCCAACCGTTATGCGGTCAATTTCGGCGGCGATTTTGACCGGGCGCATTTAAACGAGCTTGAGGCGGATATCAATGTCGGCCGTAAATATGTGGCACCGTTGAAAATGGAAGATGCCGAAAAGGAAATGGCCGCCAGCGCCGAAAAACGCATTGCTCACGTCAAGGCCATTGCCCGCAACAGTTTTTTTGCCAATAACGGTCTGATAGAAAACCACAAAATGGAAGATTGGCACAGCCTGAACCTGTATCCGGAACTTTTGAGCGGCATAGATGCCGACGGCCGCAAAATGGGAGCCGCCGAATGTTTTGAACGCATCCGCGAAATCTGCGATAAGTTTGAAACCTCTCAGCCGAACAAAGGGTTGAAAATCCTGAATGAAACGATTTATAACAAACGGATGACGGCAATGAGCCGCCGCCGTGTCGCCATGACGGATGAGTTTTTTGACCTGTTTGTCGCTCCGCACATGGAAGATATATATAAAGCGGCGGAGAAACAGCTGGAAGATCAGGTCAGCCGGATGCAGAATCAGCAGCAGTCCGGTCAGAATGGTTCGTCTTCTCAGCAGGGAGAACAGAGTGAAGGGCAAGGCACCTCAAACCGGCAGCAAGGCAGTGCTCAAAACCAGCAACAGGGGAACTCGGGGCAACAACAGAACAGTTCCTCCGCACAGCCGAACCAGTCTCAGGGCGGACAGGAACAAGGGCAGCCTCAACAGTCACAAAGCGGGCAAGGGCAACCTCAACAGTCACAAAGCGGGCAGGGGCAGTCTCAGTCAGGGCAGGGTGCCGGTAGCGGAATGCCCGGTATGCCGCCTTTGCCGACTCCGCCGATGGGAAACCAAAATCAGCAAGGCAGGGGTTCCGGCAATGAAACAGGACAGCAGCAAAGCAACACCGGTCAGCAGCAGTCAGATAACGGCCAGTCCGGCTCTCCGCAGTCCTCCGGCAACTCCAATCAATCGCAGCAGCACGGTAACTCCGGCAGTCGGTCTGCCGATAGCCAATCCGACGCTCAGCACTCTTCCGACAACACGCAGCAGGGTTCCTCCGGTGCTCGGCAATCCTCGTCCGGCTCTCCGCAGTCCTCCGGCAACTCCGGCCAATCGCAGCAGCACGGTAACTCCGGCTTTCCCGATACCGGTCAGTTCCGCCTGCCGAATACCGACATTTATCAGCCGCGCCTCAGCGACGGGCAGATAAAAGAGTTGCTGGAAAAGGCAGAGAGCATCCGCGAATTGAAAAGGCAGGCCGGCGAAAACGGCATGAAGGCCAATGATTTGCCCAATCGCGGCGACAATGCTGATAGTCGCGGTGCGCCGCAGGAAAGCGGTGCGTTAGACAGTCAGCAACACGGGCGCAGTGAAAACAGCCTGGAGGATTATCTGCCGCAAAACGATATGCCGAGCCTGATTTCGATTGATGATATGGTCAAGCTCAGCGAAGACAATATGCAGGCTGCACGCTTTTACCGCGAAGGCAATTGGGACGAATATCAGAAATATATCGCGCAGTATTCCAACGAAATAGCCCAGGCGAAAAAGCTTATCGGCGAAATCATCAAACAAAACAAGTTTGACAGCGTCCGCCGCGGCCACGAACGGACCAAGGAAAAAATGACCCAAATTCCGGTTCAGGGCGGTCGCACCATAGATTTGCAGCGCCACGTCGCCCTCCAGCAGAAGCTTCGCCGCGGCGACCCGAACATCGGCAAAAAGGATTTGGAGCGTTTCCGCACCCGTTATAAATACTCTGAAGACGAGAAAATCAAAGAAGTACAGCTTCCGCAGTCTAATTTCGGAATCCTCATTGACGGTTCCGGTTCCATGACCGGCAGGCCGTTTGACAACGCTTTGGCCATCTCCTGCATTTTGTATGAAGCCGCGCGCAGTTTTAAGGAAATCAACGTCTATATTTATATGATGGGCGAGCCTTACCCGCTGACTGTAGCGCTCCCAGACGACAAAACCAAAGAGATTGCGAAACGTCTGGAAAGCGTTCGCCGGGGGCAGGGCGGCTGCAACGACTTTTTGATTCCGGCAGTAAAGGAGTTTTTGAAGGATGTTTCCTCGGATATGGCAAAGCACCCTCATGTCAAGAGCGGCTTTACCCATATCTTTTCCGTAACTGACGGCGGCAACAACGACTACGGTTCGACCGATGTCAACGGCTGTCTGAAAACCATGCTGGAGAAAAACGAACAGCTGACGTTCGACAGTTTTTTTATGGATCAGGGGGAAAGCAATTATACCAAGCCGCTGGTCAGGGAAATGCAGGCTAAGGGTTGCGACCGGATAGATTATGTCGACGGCATCGTTTCCGGCGACCAGATACCCGGAAAAATTATGGAGATGTTGAAAAAAAGGATGAAACACAGTCAGATAAAAGAGCCGATGACCAACGGCGTTAAGGAAAAACTAATAATTGAAACCTTAAAATCCATGAAAAGGCGCTGATATTTGGATTTAAGCCGCGGCAGCCGCGTTTCTACTCTTGCCCGGCAGCAAAAAATATGTTAAAATAAAACAATGGGCAGCCATGATAATTAAAGGAGAAAAGTAATGGCGAAAATTTATAAGCATAAATTCGGTACCGAGGAATTTCCCGTTCCCATCGCCGACAAAATTACCGGAAAGATTACCTGGCTGGCATCGGAAGAGGACGCAATTTATATCCCGACCATGCGCGACGAACCGAAAGAAGCCGTCTACGGTCGCCTCATCCGCAATGTTGTAACCGACCCGACGATGATGAAAGATATGACCGAAATGCTGTTGCGCCTGGACAAGGGGCGTACCCCGGAGGAAAGCAAAAGCTACGGCTATACGACAATGGGAGCTCCCGGTAACGGTAAGACTTATCTGACCAAGGCCATCGGAGCTTTGGTTCACCCGAAAGGCGCGCTGGTTGTCGACTGCAACAATATAGATAATCCCGACGAACTGTACAAGGTAACGACGTTCAGCGTTGACGAAACCCGCAAACAGCGCAAGATTGACGCCCGCGTCAAAATGGGCAATATGGACCCGGAACAGGCATTGTCCCAAAATGCCGTCGCTTACATGAAAAAGATGTTCGGAAATGATGTCGTAACGCAGGAAACCCGCGACGGAAAGCGCATCACGGCGATTGACTGGAACGCGGTCAAAGGCGATTCGGCTTTTGTTGAAGGCGTGATAGACAAAGTGATGGAAATGGAAAACATTCCGTATGAAAAAGACCATAGCTCTTTAGGTTTTGTCGTTTCCAACGGGCCGTTGCTGCGGGCGCTGGTGGATCCGGATTCCCCCGACTACGGCCGCATGGTCATCCGCGATGAGTCGAACCGCGGCCCTGTGGTTGACGCCTGGCTCAAAATTGAGGCCTTTTTCTCTGAACCCGGCGCCGATGAACTGAAACTCAAGGGAGAAGACGACAAGGAGTTCACGATTAAGCGGTCGGAGATTCCCGAAACCTTTATGTTTCTCGGTACCGCCAATCAGGCGACCGAGGATATGGGCTCAAGCGCCAAAGAACTGACCAAGCCGATGATTTCCCGTCAGGGTATGGGGATTGACATCCGTCAGATTGCCGACGCGGAAAAGGCCGACTACCTGTCGCGTACCTTAAAGCACCTGACCGGCGTGCCGGCATACCACGTTTATATGATGGATCCGGAAACGTTTGACCGCAATCCCGAACAGCTTGCCGAAACGCTGATGTATTTCCGCACTGTCGGGCTGACGCCGGAAGAAAAGAAAAAGATTCCGCAGGAAGAATTGTTTAATATCCGGCATATAGACCGCACAATTAAAGTTGCGACGCAATACGGAGCCCTGCTTTCCGAAGCCGAAAACATCATCACCAAAGCCGCCAAGGACGAAACGCTGCCCGAACGCTATACCTCGTATCTGGAAAATCAGGCAGTCGTTGACCTGCGTTATGTGTTCAAGCTTTATCAGCACGCCAAGATTGACCAGCCGCGCGGCAAGTCGTCCGGCGCCGGGATTTTCTCCAAGCTCGGCCGCGCCGTCAAGCCGCAGACGCAGGAAGAGGTGGCGTGGGAGCTGAACAAGCGTATTGCCCGCCGAGAAAAGGAACAGCTTCTGGTGCGCGGCACAAGGCTTGAAAACGAAGTCGCCGTCAAATTAAAGGACATGATAATCCCTGACAGCATCAACAGCCTGTTGCGTGATTCGGAAGACCGCAAAGCGGATTATGAAAAGATTGAGGGGTTGTGGAAGTCTTTGCAGCAGACGGCCAAAGGGCTGAATTTTGAATTTGCCGGCTATGTCGGCGAAGATTCCGTTGCCAAGACTTACAATGCCCGCCCCGAAGACCTGCCGAGTGTTGCCCTTGACGAGATTAAGGAAGTGCTGATAGCGTCCATCTGCGAAGAGTACAAGGACGAATTGCAGGGGCAGAAACTGTCCGCCGAAGATGTGTTTGACGACAATACGCTGCTGGAAGCGACGCAGATGCTGGCCAGGGAAAACGAGGGGCAGAGCATTTTCGTCCCGAACTATGATTTGGAAACCACGGCCGAAAAGCCTTTGAAACAGGTGTATATGGCTCCGGTTCACGGCGAGGGTGCGAGGATTGACCGCGAGAGCCTGATTAATGCCAACCAGTTTGCCGACAGCTTTATCATCAAGAGTATGCGCAGCCACAATATCAAAAAATATGCCAAAGAGGCGCCGCATCTGGATGTTGATGCGTATCTGGAAGAGCTGGCGCAATACGGCGAGGACTGCGTAAACAACGGAAAAATGAGCTGCGAAATTGCCTCTGACAAAAACGACGCCTTTTTCACCACCGTTGTCTTTGTCAATGACCGCGAGAACCAAAAGACCGGAGTCGCCGGAATAGTCTATAACAAAGCCAATCAGAATACGTTGATTCTGGCCGACTTTGACGTCAGCGACGACGATAAGGCCAAATTGAGCAAAAGCGGCGTCTTTTATGTCAACCTGAACGAGGTCAACAAGACCGGCGAATATGAAATTATCGGCAATTACCTGAGCAAACAGACGATGATGCACGAAGGGGTTACCAATGCGCATGTCGTATCGTCGCTGATGCTGCGCATTGACACAGAAATGGGAATGGGCAGCAGCGGGGATGAAAATGCCATGGAATTTTGCTATTTTCTGCAAAATATGGGCGAAAACGAAAAGCAGAACATTGATGCTTTGCAGTTGACGAACGTCGAATACGAAAAAGGCCTGCCGGTAAAAGCGGCATTGAACAAAAAACTGAATGGGAGATAAGCATTATGGAAAAGCGTTATGACAAAGGGCAGATAGAAACCGTCGTGCTGCAGGCTGTATTGGCCCGCCCGTATAAGGAATTCGGCGGCTGCCGGATATATCCGCTTCATGCCGAGGGGGAAGAGGCCGTCGTCAAAAATCTTGCGGGCAGCCGTGAGGTAACGACACTTGCCGAGCTGGAAGATGCTGTCAATGCGCCGGAAGTGGCAAACGTCTTTATCGGCCGTTTTGCTGCCGTTACGTCCAAAGGGATGAAAAACGTCTTGTCCCGAACGTCGCTGGCAAAAGATATTTTCTGCGCGTTTGAAATCAGGGAATAAGAAAAACGGGGGTGGCGATGAAACTGGAAATAACCAATCCGCAAAGCCCTCTGCACTGCAGCGTCATGCTGCAGGAGCGCCGCAAGTCCGGCGTTCCGTTGACGCCGGATTTCTGCCGCGAAATTCTGACGTCGTCCGCTAACCAGAGCGTTGCCGGAAAACTGCTGGATATGATAGAGAACCGTTTATCTGCCGCGCCGCAGGAGATAGACGCATACCTGCCTTATGTTGAAGCGATGGTTTCCCGGACGGTCGCCACGCCGAAAATTATCGAAAAAGCAGCCAACCTTGTCAATGAATTTTTCCCGTATGACAATTATACTGCCGAAGAATACGCTTTTTCCTGTCGCTTTGCGGCATTGAAAAAGCACACTGCAAATTCGGCATGCATTGCGCAGAAACTGTTGAAACGCGTTAAAAACGGCGTCCGCGGCGATGCCGGGACGGTATATAACCCCGAAAATCCCCGTTTTAATCTTGATGCCGGCATTTACTCGGCATATCCTGAAAGGCTGGCTCCCGATATGGTGCGAATGCTGCGCGGCTTTTGCCGGAGCGGCAGTATCCGTCCCGATACACTTTCCGGCCCCGGTATCCAATCCGACACCCCTTCCAACCCCGGCTCCGGTATCCAATCCGACACACCCTCCAATCCCGGCCTCGGTATCCGTCCCGATACACCTTCCGGCTCCGGTATCCAATCCGACACACCCTTCAACCCCGGCCCCGGTATCCGTCCCGGCCTTTATGATGACGCACCGTCTGCTGCCGATATCTTTCTGATGGGGGAAATGGGCGATTTGCTTGCTCCTTGTGCTGCGGTGCTGCTGCAATCCAATCCCGGCGACATATTTGATGTTGTAGCCTGGCTCGGCAAGGCGGCGGCGGAATTGTCTTCTCCGGCGCAAAAAGATGCCTGTGCCGGCTGCCAGAAGCGCATTTTGTACGCGCTCCGCAATGTGCGGGAAATGCCGCCCGAAATGCTGCATGGCGAAAAGGCGTTGTTCCCGCTGCTGCTTGATGCAGTCGGTGTCCGTCCGGCAGACAGGGAATTTCCCGCTTTAGCGCGCCAGGGAAAAGAAATTTATGCCGGGTTCTTGCCTCTGATGTGCCGGTTTCATTTTGTCGAGGCTTTTCTCCCCCGGCTTTTGGAACAGAGGGTTAACGTGAGGGCATGCCTGCAGGAGGAAAAATATCAGGGAACGCCGGAACTGCTGAATGTCAGCTTGCCGGAGCTTGCTTCCCGTGCCGGAAGCGTTGACGAAGCCGCCTGGCTGCTGCATGAATGTTTTGCTTTTCGGGTCTGCCGCAATACCGTAACGCAGTGGCTGCGTTATCCGGAAACCTCCGGAGCCCGCCTCTATGAAGACTATCTGATTGCGCAAAAGGAAGGGAACGCGACTGTCAGCGAGCTTGCCGCCGCCGTCAACCGCGGCGCATTGTCCAACTTTCGCCTGATTGCCCTCGCCAATCGCGAGCCTTTTGTAAACAAGCCGCGGACAGATTTGCGCGATAACGGGCTTAAAGCGCTGTTGAATGTTTATTGCGAAGCTTACGCCCGCAAAGCGGAACCCCCGGAAGACGTTTACAAGTCGATTTATAATGTGCGTTTCGGCAAAAGCGGACGGCTGGAGCAGGATCCGCGCAAACCGCTGGAACTCTTCCGTCTGGCTGTTGCGGAACTGGGATATAAGCGCCAGCCGCCTGAATTGGCCAAACTGACGCGCCCCGGCTGCGGATATAACCGTCTGCTGCTGAAAAAGCCGTTTACGCGCTGACCTTGCAGTCTCAGCTCCCGCAGAAGCTCCGGTGCTGTGTCGTCCCGTCCCAGGCTTATATGAAACAAACGCCGGCCTTGCCGCACGTTATCAGGGCAGGACAGGGAAGACAATTGAAAAAGGAAAGGAACCCCAATGTTGCATCCGATATTGGTTACCGCAGAAAAAAGCCCGCTGCTGACGGCGGCGGAAGTGATGAAACATCGCAACGAAAAGCGTCCGTTGACGCCGGATTTTTGCCGCGGCATATTGGCGTCGTCCGGCAATCCGGGCGTTGCTGCAAAATTGTTGCAGCGGATAGAAATGCACCTTGCCGATTATCCTGAAGAAACATCGGCATATGTGCCGGTACTTGGCGCATTATGGTTTCGCTCCCGCCATCATGCCCGAAATATGGAGGTGGTGGCGCGCATCTCCCTGAACGGTATTTCAGCCTCTCTGGCGGCGGCAGCTCCTGTGCTTTCCGCTCCGGCATCGCCGCAAGACCAAAACGCATCCGCTGCGGTTTCGGTATTTCCTGCTTCGGCCTCTTCTCAAAATACGACGCCATCTTCTCAAAATACGACGCCATCTTCTCAAAATACGACGGTCTCTCCTCAAAATACGCCTGCTTCTGTTTTCAAAGCCGCCGCTATGGCTCAGGGAACGGAAGCGGAAAGCGAATTGGCCGCGCTGCTGATGATGTCGGAAAATCTTTCTCCGGAGCAAATGGCGGAAGTGGAAAAACTGGCGCGCAGGCTTCCGCCTTTACCCGTTTTGACGCGGAAAAAACTGGAAGAAACCGTTTTTTTGACCAAGTTGGCAGAAGACGGCTGTCATGATGTAAAAACGGAAGTGGCAGCCAGAACCGAAGGCAATCCGGAACTGACATTCCGGGCGCAGCAGATTCTCGCCCGGCAGGGTAAACTGCAATATGATGAAAACTGCAGCGATGCCTGGAACTTCTGCGCTATGGGGTTTCTGAATATGGGCGAGCTTGGAGACTATCCGGCTTCGGAAATGTATAACCGCCTGATGCAACAGCCGGATTGTGAGATGCAGGATTATCCTTTGTCCGTTTTGGCAGGAATTGGGCATATCCGCTGTTCCGAAGGATTTGCCTCGGAACAGCGCCTTCGGGTTTTGCACCTGGTTGGGTTGTTGGAGCAGGGGAATAAGCCGGTGCGTTGGCTGCAGTATCCGGATTTGTGTTATAAGGCTGTGTCAGGATTATCGGTATCTCTGGCAACCGGCGGAGTTTGCCGTTCGGGAATGCAGGACGAAGGCATAGCCAAAGAATTTTCCGCCGTTTTTTCCCGCCTGCTGCATATCTACAGCCGTGATACGGAAACCGGCGTAATTCCCCGCACGGAAACAGATGCCGAAATTCCCAGTGTATCTAAGTGTCTTGGGCTTTTGCTTGAAGCTCAGTGCGGCCGCAGGGAGAAAGATGCGGATTTTGTCGCGGATATCGCCGTAAACTATTGGCTGTTACGGCAAAGCGACCTGCTGGCATTAACTTTCGATTACGCCGCCTCCCGGAACGTTCTGGATAAAATAGTTGATGAAAAATCGGGGTTGAACGTCTATCAGCTGCAAAAACCGCCGGCAGAATATCTTTCTCAGATAAAGTCGTCTCGGAAAATGTATGATTTTCTGAAAGGCTTTCGCGTCCATGCCGATGAAGAGCAGACGATTGATGATTTTCCCGAGTTGGCATTAAACAATATTGCCGCTCATGATTTTTTTCGCAAGGGAGAAAATCCGGAAATTTCAACCCGCCGGCTGCTTATCGCTGCCGATGCTAATTTTGAAATAGCCCGTCGGCTGTTTGAAGAAGAAGGAACCCTCGACCATTCAAAGAAAATAAAAGAATTGATGTTGGAAACGGTTCATGGGCTGGTGCGCAATTTCGAAATCGCCCGGCAATTGGCGTACAAAGGCGCCGATGATATTTATGAGCGGCTTGCCGCTTTTTGCGCTGACGAAAAATACCAATATGCAAAAGAAGGGTATAACAGCCACTATGTTGCAGCCGTATTGATAAACCACCGTGTCAGCGAGAACAGTCCTTTGCAGGATTTGAGTTTTGCCAAACCGCAGAAAGCTGCCGGAATTTTAGCCAAAATTCGTGCCGCACAGCTTCAGCATACCGTTGCTCCTTTCGCTGATGCCGCTGCCGTTTCGGCTTCATCTTCAGCCATTGCCTCCAATTCAGCAGTTTCCCGGAGAGGGCATAATGCCGGAGCCGGTGTTTGTTCCCCGAATCCCGAACCGGGCACAGAGCAAAAACAGGAACAGACAGGGAACCTGTTTTCCCGCATAAAAAATCAATTGTTGAAAAGACGGCAGCACGGCCGCTGGTAATATACCGCCGCTTTTTTTCACCACCTTTATTTGCGGCTGCTGCGTTTTTTGATAGTCTTTATTTGGGGGTGCCGCGGTTATTCGCTTTCTTTATTTGTGGTCGCCGCCTTTATCCGCTTTCTTTATTTGTGGCTGCCGCTTTTTTTTTACCACCTTTATTTGCAGTCTTTTGTCGTACTGCATTTTACAAAATTAATTTCTGCCCGATAGCTTTTTGTTTAAGAGCGTCGAAATATTATTGAAATAATGCTGCGTAATAGTGGGGATGGAAACCGGCTCAAGTTTCTGCCGCAGTTCGGCACGTTTTTCCAGTTCGCGCCTGATTCTGGTATCGGCTTCGTCGTCAATCCAGGCCGTAACGTCAACATACCATCCGCCTTTGCCGAACCGGGCACGGCGCCTGTCACGTAAAACGTTGGAAAACGTATTCTCGTTGCCCCAGTGATTGTTATTGAAAGCGCAATAGGTATAGGCGTCCTGCGATGCCGTATTCATCGACGGGAAAAAGCCGTTATAATGCTGGTTGCCCGCGGCGTTTCTTCTGAAACCGCTTTGCAGGATAGAATTGGGATGGTTGCGCATATGATCCTTGATGTCACGTTCCAGATTTTCCGAATAGATAATGCGGTTGGAGTATTTTTTGTATATATCCCGCATACCGGTTGTACTGTGAGCGCTGATTTTGCATTTTTCAATAATGCTGCCGACGGCTTCGCCGACAAAGCTTTCGGGATTTTCCTTTTTGAAGATTTCGTATGCCTGGCAGAAGCTGGCCATACTCATTCCCGCGCAGTAAAGCCCGCGGTCGATTTTGCCGTAAATTCCCTGCCGGGCAAGGGCTTTGTTTGCAGCGTCAAAAGCTTGGCGCTTTTCTCCGTAAGAAAGCCTGATAACGTTGTTGTAACTGCATTGCGCATAAATTTTGCAAAACGTTTCCATATCCTTTTGTTTTTGGGCTTCCATGATTTCTTTTTCGTTGTCAGCATTGGCGGTTTCATGGGATATTTCCGTCAGAAAAGGGTTATCCGCAAACAGATTGAAATCTTCATTGTCCAGCATAGGAATGCCGGTCTGTCCGTCTAAATCAAGCGTCGGCTCATAAGCAAAACTCGAGTTGATAACCGCCTGTCGGGCAATTTCTTCGGCATTTGCTGCGTCATAAGGAACCGGCATATTGAACTGGCTTTGCTGGATGGCAGCATACAGGTTGTTTTCCTGCGTCTGGTCAGATGCCGTTGCGTTAATTGCCGCAATCATTTCGTGCCAGTCATCGGTATTGACGTCCCGGCCGAGGCTCAGGTTTTCCAGAGCCTGTCTCTGGCTGTCTGGCAGCGTTTTCCCGTTTAAATCATAAAAATCGGTTATCGTGGAGGCGATTGCGGCAACGGAACCGCCTTTGTCCTGGTTTTTCATCAGGGCATAATACAGATAGGCGCCCATACTGCGGTTTTGGATATAGGCAATGCCGTATTTGTCGAATATCTCGGTTTTGGCGATGATGCGCGCTTCGTCAAACGAAAGGCTGCCGTAGCTGCCGACGTGGTAAAAATTGGCCGTGGCTTTTTGGTTGCGCATAAACTTGGCATACAGTTCTCTGCTGACGCCGTATTTTCCGCCGCTTCCGTATGTTTCGTTGCTTTTGCTGAAACAGAGGTTGAAAAAGTCAATATTCGGGACGTTGTGCAGTTTGTCGTTTTGAATGAGCGGTACGGGGACTACATAGTCAGCTTCGTTAATAGGCTGCTCCGGCGGGTTCATAAACGCGCTCCAGCTCAGATCCGGCTCGGCTATGGAAAAATCCTGTGCCTGAAGGCCGAAGGCTTCGTTGACGCTGGCATAATAGGTCGCCGCCTTGTTCAGAACTTCCTGCGGCAGGGTAAACGTGTCGGTAGTCATGGAAATTTTGCTGAAATCAAAAGCAGGGCCGGCATTTTGCATGCCTTTGAAGCCGAGATAGCCCATTCCGGCCAGCGGAATGCTGATAGCTGCATACTTCAGGGTCTTTTTGCTTTTTTCACGGACTTTCTGCTTAAATTCAATAATTTTAGCTTTCTTTTCCTGGCGTTTTTGTGTTTTATAATTTTCGACATTCAGCGTAATTGTCCTGATTTTTTGCTGTGTGCCGAGCGCTAACCCTTCTGCCGTCTTGACCTGCTGCATCTTTACCGTCTGTTTCGGTGCTTGTTGCTCTTTCTGTTTTGGCGCAAAAAGCTTCCGCGCTTTTTCTGCCGTCATTTTGACGGGAGCGGATGCACTGTGGTAAACGGCGGCAATGGTTTCGATAATCGCCTGCTTTGTTCTTCCTGCCCGGGATTTTAAGCGTCCCAGCCATGAGCGGAATCGCGCCTTCCGCAGAGCCTTCTGCTGTTGTTTCAGTTCTTTGCGATGCTGCTTTTCGGCCTCTTTGCGTTTTTTCTCGCTTTCCTTGCGTTGTTTCTCGGCTTCCCGACGGGCCTGTTTCTGCTGTTTTGACTCTTGTACGCGCTGCTTGTCCGCCGGTTGCGGCGCATAGGCGTCACTTTGCCTTTCGCTGTTTCGGCTGGCGGAGTTTGTCGTTTGGCTTTGCCGGGAAGAAACCGATGTCTGCTCATAATGTTCCAAGAAATCTTTCAGGTTGCCTTTGTGGCGGGACAAAGCCATGCGAAAATCTTTTGCCGCCTGTCCGTGCAGGCCGAATGTGTCAAGCGTCCGTTCCAGATAAACGAAATTAGCTTTTTTATTGAGCGCTTTGGCATTTTGCTCTAAAAGGGAACGGCCGTTTTGGTTGTCTTTGTAGCGGGCAAATTCGGCAAGCAGTTTGGCTGCTTTTTTTTCTCCTGCCGCAGCAGCATTCTCCGGCTGCACTGCCGCCGTTCTGTCGGAAACAGGCGTTCTGCCGGAAACGGACGTCCTGTCGGCAGCAATCGTCTTGTCAGTACTGGCGGCATTTCGGGTTGTCGCTGCTGCCGTATTTTCGGCTGCAACTGCCTGTAATTCTGCCTGTAATTCGGCAAAGCGTATTCTGCCGGCCTCGTCGCGCGCAGCCTGAAGCATTAGCGTTCCATTGCTTGGGTGGAGAGGAGAAAAGGCTGCCATTGCCTCCGCTGCTGTTTTAACGGCATCATTGTCAAAGGCAAGCTGCAGAAACTCTTTTTGGTAGTCTGAATTTTTCAAAGCTTCGCCGATGTTGCCGGCGTCCTGAAGCTGGTTCGCAAGGTCTTGGGGAGAAATCGCAAACGCATAGGCCAACCGCTCAAACTTGTCCCGGTTGCGTTTATTGTGCAGGTCTTTGACGCTGAAATTGTATTCTTCCTCGATTTTGGCAAAGGCTGTTTCGGCCATTTTTTCCGCAAGCATCTGCCGGTGAACTTCTCCGGTCAAAACCATGCGGGCTTTGCCGAGCGCCATAAAGGCGGGAATATTGTCTTCTCTGGCAAACTGTTCCTGCAGGCTTTTCAGGCGGTCTTGGCGCTCATGCAGATAGTCTTTGACCCGTTCGTCGTAGTTGCGGGCGGCCTCAATATATTTGTCGGGATTTTTCCTGAAATCCTTTTCCTTGAGCGAAATTCCGAGAAAGCGGCATTTTTCCTGCAGCTCTTCAAAATATTCTTTGTCCAATCCGTCGTTTCCTCTGCTAAAGCTTGGCATCCAAAACCTCAATTCAGTTTTTTAAATCAAAGTATAAGACCTTTATACCATGTTATAAACAAAAAATCAACATTATTTGTGCGCATTTTGGCAATTTTTTTGAAAGCCGGTTAAAAAGCGATATGCAGGCAAAAAAAATCCCCGGAGCATGCATGTTGCAATGCAGTGTCCGGGGATTAAAAAAAGCTACTTGCTGCCTGACTTATACGTCCTGACCGTTCCGTCGGGAGCCGTAAGCGTCAGGGTGTATCGGTCTTGGGAATAGCTGCCTTTGTAGCCGTTGACCGTAGAGGAATAACGCTTGTTGACAATATTCTTCCAGCCCAGGATTTTGCAGGTAAGGACATCGACGCCGGCAATCAGCGAGTTGTCTTCCGCATACCATTCAATTCCGCCGTCAGCGGCGTCAACTGCGCGGGCAAGCCTGAATGCGGCTCCGGCACGTTGCTGTGCTGCGGAATTAAAGCCGGTATAGCCGCTCTGCACATAGGTCATTTCCTGAGGAAATGCTTCTTCATAAGCGCAGACGCCGAAACTGTACCCTTCTTCAAAACGGATGACGACGGCTTTTTTGGTGATGTTGCCTTTGTGGCTTAATCCGTCGACGTCAAACACGGCGGTAACCGCAAAGTCAAAAATTTTGCCGTGTCCGGGAACCGGGTCGGGGTTGGGATCCGGCTCTGGGTCAGGATCAGGGTTCGGATCGGGCGAGCCGCCTTTTTTGACCAGCAGAGTAACGACGGAAGCGCCGAAACTCTTTCCAAGCAGGGAAACTGTCGCCTCCGTGGTGTTTTTGGCAGAATTTTCGCCGTTCGGGATTAGGCTGTGCGTTTCATTGAAAACCGCAGTCAGGTCAAACCCGAAAGTCTGCCCGTCGAGGGCGTACCCTGCTTCATAGGCGGGATAACTGAAAACATCGCTGAAAGCGTCAGAACCGTTACTGAAACTTATCGTCTGCGTAACCGTTCCTTTTTTGAGAGTCCAGCCGTTGCCGCTGATGTCATCCTTTCGGCTTGTCTGCATCTCGGCAGAAGCCTTAAAGTCAAAGTTTGCAACCTCCAGCGTTCTGTCTTCTTTGCCCTCAAATGCAAAAGAAAGTGCCGGCGATTGGAATTTTTGGCGTTTTGTACCCGACAGGCTCCATGTTTCGGTCTTTTCAACATAAAGCGTAAAGGAAGAAGCGCTGTTCCATTCCCATCCTTTGCCGTATTCGGTGCGAAGGAGTTCATCTGCCGCATCAGTGCTTTTTTTGACATAAGCGGCGGTCAGCTTTTCCGCGCCTGTGTCCTCCTGTCCGTAAACGCTCCAGACGGCATTAAAATCCGCCTCGGCCCTGAAACATCCGTCCGAACCCGGAATTTCCTCCGCTCGGGAGCTGAGAAAAACGGGCGCGTCAATTTTCATATAGGGCAGGGCGGTTTTGCCTGTGCCGGAAAAATCCGAACCGGAGGCAAGAGCATAGCTTTCGTATTCAATCTCTGCCGAAATCGTCTGGCCGTCTTTAAAAGAAAACAGCCTTTCGATGTGGTGGCGCTGCGGAAGCGTGCCGGAAACGGAAGAATCGCCTGTTTCGTTCTCCAAAGCCGGCACCGGACTGTCTGTCTTGTTAAACAGGATGGTGTCTTTCGCCGGCCAGAGTTTAAGCCGTGCCTGCGGCGTCAGCGTATGCCTTGTACCGCCGGAACTGTAAACCAATTGCTGTGCGCAGGTCATAAACACCGTGTCTTCAACCACAGCGGTTTTCCACTCGTAGTCATAAGAAATCAGCGTGATGTCATCATCTTCCATGCTGAAAATTGCCTTTTCGGCACCGTCGCACCCCGCAAACATCAGCACTGCCAGAACCAAAGCCGCGGCAGTCGGTATTCCGTACCCGAAAGCCGGCAGAAGCCGTAACGTCTGCAAAAAACGGAAAGCCCGCAAAAAGCGGAACGTCTGCAGAAAAAAATTTTTCTTTTTCATAAAAAAAATTATTAAACGTTAAACATATATACAAAAAAATAAAGTCTTATCTGCTTAAAATTTCATAAAGGCGTGTCCGCGTCTGCAAAACCTGTACCGAAACAATGCTTCGCCGTCGTCGCAAAAAACGGCTTCAGGCGCCATTGCCGTTTTGACACAGGATGTTGCCTGCCGTCTTGCACCGTTCTTGTTGCAAATGCAGTTATTACCAAAAATATACTTCATAATATATCAAAGCAATAATATTGTATTGGCATAATAAGACTTTTAACCCCGCTATCATAAACGGAAAAAAATAAATATTCAAGCAAATTTTGTCCTTTTTGTTGTTTTGTCTAATTTGAGCTTGACAGTTTTTATCGGGCGCGTTATCATAAAACCCTAACCAAAATTTTTTAGATATGGATTATAAAGAAAGTCGGGAGTTGCTTTTGCATGCAGAAGCCCTCTCTTATGAAAATGCCTGCCAGATTCTGGATTTGTGGCAGCAGTCGCCCAGAACATATTGCGATTTTCTGCGTAACAGCGGAACCTTCGTCTTTCTGGAATCTTATGTCGGCCAGAACGAAGAAACGGAACTTCACTCGTTTGTTCAAACCAGGCGTCGGGTTCCGTCCCCGGCTGTTGCCGAAAAGTTTTTCCGGCTTGGATATGACGATCTGAACGTCCGTTTTATGGAAATAGTCAACGCTATCGTGTTTAAGCAGGAAACTGATTTGGACATCTGCGCCTGGCCGTACGTCAACAAGTTGTGCGTCCGGCACTTCAGCCGCGAATTTATCCTCAATATGTTTCTGGATATGCATTATGTCTTTGACTTTGCCAATGACGAAACCGGGGAGGTCTTTGACATCATGTACAAAAGGCTGAACGGTTCTGCTCAGGAGCGGGAACTGCTGGCCGTCAACAGTTTTAACATCGGCGGTTGGGCTTTTTCCGGACGCAACAGCAGCGAAGAAACCATTGTCAGGCTGTATCTGACGGCGCAGCACGCTTTGCATTGCGGTATCGGCGAAGAAGCCAGCTGCCGCAAACTGTTTTTGCAGTATCTCTTTGATATCCAGCACGGGATACGGCTTTTCCGGCAGGGAAAGCTGAAAGAGCAGGGCATTGTGCTTAACTGAAGCTTTTGCCGCGGGGCTTCCTCCGGTAGGGTTTTAGGCAAATCAATCGGGGCTTGTCCCCGATTTTTTTATGCGGCGTTGCACATTCGGCTTCATCGCCGTATGTTTTCATTTTTAACGGAACTCTCGATTCTGCACATTCTTCATTTGTGCCGGAACTTTCTGAGTTCTGCACGTTCTTCATTTGTGCCGGAACTCTCAGCTCTGCACATTTTTCGTCTGTGTCGGCGCTCTAAGGCCAAGCCTGTTCTCGTCTGTGCCTGCATTCTTGTCCCGTGCATTCTTCATCTGTGGTCGTATGTGTTTGGGCGAACGAATTGTGCGTGGAAAAGACATTCCCGTTGACAAATTGCCGCTGTTTGTTAAACTGACACCGTTTTATCATTAGGGAGAAAAAGCATCATGTCCGCCTTATCAGACGAGTTCAAAGTAAAAATCCAGTATTTTATGCCTAAGAAACTATTGTCCCGCGCCGTCGGCAAACTGGCTGCCGCCGAAATGGGGCAGGGGACGGCGTTTCTGATTGAGCGTTTTATCAGATACTATAATGTCGACATGAAAGATGCCAAAATACAGGACATTGCAAAATTCAAAAGCTTCAATGACTTTTTCACCCGCGAGCTGAAAAAAAATGCGCGTCCCGTCGTCAGCGATGAAAATGCACTGGCGGAACCGGCTGACGGCACGATAAGCGAACTGGGGGAAATTTACAAAGATGCCGTTTTGCAGGCCAAGGGACATTACTACAGCCTGGAGGCTCTGTTGGGCGGAAATCGGGAAGATGCCGCATATTTTGAAAACGGCAGTTTCGCCACCACCTATCTTTCTCCGCGCGATTATCACCGCGTACATATGCCGTTGGACGGCAAACTTGAAAAGATGCTGTTTATCCCCGGCGAACTGTTTTCGGTCAATCCGCTGACCGCGCGCAATGTGGACAATCTTTTTGCCCGTAACGAACGCGTCGTTTGTTTTTTCAATAACGAAAAAATCGGCCGTTTTGCCGTCGTTCTGGTCGGTGCGACAATCGTTGCCAGCATTGCGACAGTATTTACCGGTTTGGTTGCGCCGTCCGCCGGAAAGGAAGTTACCGTTTACAACTATGCCAAAGATAACATCGTTTTGGCCAAAGGTGCCGAACTTGGGCGTTTTCTGCTCGGCAGCACGGTGATATGTGTTTTCCCGAAAGGGAAGGTTAAGTTCGCCAAGGGGCTGGCAAGCGGCACCCCGGTCAAAATGGGTGAGTGCCTCGGCGAGATAAGGAAGTAACCCGGTTACCCCTCCCGCCTTTTGTATAGGCGTCCGCCCGCTGTTTCCGGCAGTTGCCGCCCGTCAGAGGTGTCTCCTCCCATTATTTCCGGCAGTCAGCTTCCCCGGAATAGCCAATTTTTCCGCCGTTTCCGATAATCGCCGCCGGAATAGCCAATTCTCCCGCCGTTTCCGATAGCCCTCTCTCTCCGAAATCGCCGTCTTTTCCGCTATTTCCAATAATCGGCAATCCATGTTGCCGGTCGCAGGTGCTTATAGAGCTTCTTCCAGCCGCGCGGATATTTGTCGGACTTCGGGTTTGTCGACCAGACGCCGCGCAGGGCTTCGGCAATGCCGGGTTCGCCGTGAAACGCGACCATCTTGAGCCCTTTGATGTCCGGCAGCTTTGGCCCGGCGAAGTAGCGCAGCAGCGGGTGCGGCAGACAGTGGAACCGAAAGCTCTTGAACCAGTTGTCCGGCCAGAAATTGATTTTTCCGTATTTTTGCATAATCATTGCAGACATATACTGCTGTGTTGCCGTGCCAAACGTGCGGATAACCTCTTCTGCGTGCCGTTCGTAATATTGTTTGATAAATCCGAGCGTGCCGACCACCCACGAATAACAGCTTGCCTGCGCAACCTGATTAGCCTTTTTGCCGCGGCGGTGCGCCCAGTCGTTAATCGCATAAACCCCGTTGCCTTGCGGATAGTCGAAAAGTTCGTCCAGATTGCCGACAATCAGCGAGTCGAGGTCAAAGAAAAACACCCGTTGTCCGTGCAAGCCTGCCAGATTGTCGTCGCACAGCCCCGAAGCCTTCCGGTGATTGCCGAAAACCAGTTTCGGCGCCACATTGAGCACCGGTAGCGGCCGGGAAATAATATCCTCGTTCAGTCCCTCCGACCGCTCGGTAAAACAGTAAAAGTTAACATCATAAGAGGTATTGCGTTTAATTGCCGCGCAGAGTTTGTTGACGTCTTCGGCACCGTAATAAGTTCCCCATTTGATGCAGATAACGTTAAAAGTTTTAGTCATATCAGTCCAGTCTCCGGAAAATGAAAGGTTATGTTAAAAAAATGTGTCCGCAGCTTATGCCCCGGTTTCTGCTGCCCCGGTTTCTGCCTGCAGCAGCGTCGGAAACGGATAATCCGCCGCGTTGAAGTTCCCGCCGAGCAGGGCGGCAACATACCCCGCAATCGCCGTTTCGTTAAACAGGGCATGATAATGCCGCCAGCCGCGTTCTGCGGTTTTTGCCCGTTCTGCGGGAAATTTTCTGAATCTTTCGATTTGCTCAATCAGCTCTTCCGCTGAACTGAAAAATCCCGCTTCGTCTTCGCCGAACAGGTCGCCGAAACCGGTATGCCTGTCAATGTAAGTCAGGCAGCCGTTACCCATTGCGTGTGCCATTCTGTCGGAAGAATAGAGATAGTCGTGGTTGCTGAGCGAAAGGTTTAAAACGCCGGCCGCTTGTTTCAGGGTATCAAAATAAACGGTTCCGTTAAGCATCGGAGATGAAATCCGAGGGAATAAAAAGCGGTTTTCCGGCGCCCGCCGTTGCAAAAATTCGGCAATTTCCCTGCCATAGGCCATCTTTCCGCCAAATTCGCGCAGCTTGACCGGCGATGCGGCAAACAACAGGTCATACATTGGTGCCGGGTTGGCAAAGGTCTGTCCGTCTTCAATTCCCTTATCCACCGGATTGGGGATAAAGCCGACATTGTGCCGGATGGGGTCAAACTGCCGCAGCAGTTTCCTGTCGGCGGTCGTTGTCAGCGAAAAGTCAACCGCATCAAGCTTGCTTTTGATGTTGCCGATGTTATGCTCGCCCCAGTCGGTGTACGGGTTGATGCAGTCGACATTCCATTGCAGGATTTTGATGCCCGGTACTTTGTCGCGGATTTTCAAAAGCGTTTCCGCCGTTATGATGTCGGCATGCCCGAGTATAATGGCGTCGGGACGGAAATCCAGGCAGTAATGGTAAAAATTGTCATTGGTTTTGCGCACGCTCCATGGCGTTTTGGTGCCGAACAGCGCAAGGGCACGCGCCGCTTCCCTGTCGTTATAGCAAACGGTCTGATGCCCGAGGCGGGTCAGCCCGTTGTTAAGCTTGTATGCCATGCCTGCCCAGAAACAGCCTCTGAGCCGCAAAGTCTTGAAATAGGCGCAATGGACGATTTTCATCGCTTTCATAATCCTGAAAAACTCCTCGTTTTCAAAAGGTTGATGTCAATAAAACGGTGCTGAAAAAATACGACCGTTTAAATTCATCACCTCAACCGAAGTTCAGCCGAAATAAATGTTGATATATTCAGATAGTTATTGCGCCCGCCATCAGGTGCGGATATGATAGAAAAAACGGTCGTATTTTATAATCAAAAGATGTAGAAAACATGAAAAAGCTGGCTCTGTCGTCGGAAATTTACCTTATCAAAGCTTCGGAATTAAAAAGGCTGTCCCGTGTCGCCGAGATAAACGGCAATATCTCAGGCTCCCTTGCCGCAACCGCCGCTCCGCAGGCTTTCTCCGCCGCAAGCGCCGCTCCGCAGGCTTTCTCCGCCGCAAGCGCCGCTCCGCAGGCTTTCTCCGCCGCTCCCGGTGCCTCACTGTCACCCGCGGCAAAAAGCGCTGCCCCCGTCCTTTCCGCAACAGCCGCTCCGCAGGTTTCCTCCCGCGAAATTACCGTCCTGCTTAATGCCGATGCCGCCGCGGCATCAGGCGATAAAGAAGTTGTTCCGGCCGCTGACATGCTGCTGTCGGGTGCTGAAACCGTTTCTGCTGCCGCGGACGGGGATTTTCTGCCGGTACGTTTTGCCTATCGCTCGTATCCGGCGTGGCAGGCGTTTTTCATCAATCTGATTAAGCCGGTAAAGCGGAAATTTTACTCGGTTTTTCCGTCAACCTATACGACAACGCTGGCCTGCCTGCTCGCCAACAATATTACCCGCGGCGAACGCAACGAGCAGAACGCCTACCAGTGGACCAACAAAAAATGGCAGATAAGCCGCGAAGAAGCGCATCGCCGTTACAGCGATTTGTATAATTCCATCAAGGCCAACGGTTACGATGCCAAAAGCCCGATGCTGGTTATGCTCAACCGCAAGTTCGGTGTCAAGGACCAGCTGCTGCAGGGGCATCATCGCATCGGCATCTGCAAAGCCCTTAACGTCAACGAAGTCAGCATATCGTTTTGGGCGGTGCCGCGTTCGTTCGGCTTTTTTAAATTGTTCACAAAAAGGAAAATATCATGAAGATTATGCTGGTGCGCGACCGTAACGTGCTCAACAACAACTGGCTTGCCTATTTTGCCAATTTGCTGCATGAACGCGGGCATGAGGTAGTCATTGCCTGCGATACTTACGGCAAACTCGGCATTTCCGCGCCGGGGCATGAATTGGAGCCGGGGGTTCGCCTTGCCAATGTCAACGGCAAAACATCTTCGCCGCTGCAGAATTTCTGGCGCCGTATCCGTTGCAAGGCTTTGCCGTCGTGGCACCTGTTTGACCGTCTGATAAAAGCCGAAAAGCCCGATGTCATCATCTGCTATTTTCCGGTGGATTTGTATAACGTAACCCGCTTTCAACATCATAATATTCCGATAGTGCAGATGGTGCATGGTTATCCGCCGATGATTTTGGATAAGGTTCTGCACAAAAATCCGTTGTCGCGCGCGTTTTGCCGTCAGAGCTTTGCCCGGATAAACACCTGGCAGGTGCTGATGAACTCGTATAAAAAGGAAATAGACCCGTTTTTTGCGCCGCAAAACGTCGTCCGTATTGCCAATCCCGTCAAACAGTATGCCGAAAATGAAATGGCCGACTTGTCCGCGGAAAAGAAACGTATTATCTATGTCGCGCGGATTGAGAAAAAGACCAAACGCCCGCACTTGCTGGTCGAGGCGTTCGCCAAAATCGCCGCGGAATTTCCCGATTGGAAAGTGGAAATCTGGGGGATGCGCAAATATCCTGAATATGAAAAGGAAATCAACGATTTTATCAGGGCACACAACCTGACGGGGCAGGTAGCGCTGATGGGGTATACTGAGGATGTCGAAGGGCTGTACCGCCGTGCGGACATTCACGCTTTTCCGAGTGCCAGCGAAGGGTTCAGCCTGGCGATTGCCGATGCCATGTCCATCGGTCTGCCGCATATCGGCTTTAAAGACGCCCATTCGGTCAATGAGATTATTGTCAACGGGCATAACGGCTTCCTTGCCGATAATGTTGACGATTTCGCCGCCAAATTGAAAATATTGATGAAAGATAAAGAGCTGCGTATAAAATTCGGGCACAACGCGCACGAAGATATGAAAGCCTATGCGCCGGAAATCTTAATGAACCAGTGGGAAGAACTGTTTCAAAAGCTGTGCCCCGCCAACCCGGATACGAAAAAATAGCGCCCCTGCTTCCATATGGCGCTGCGCCGTTGGTTGTTGGCTGCCCTTCGCCGCATCCGCTCCGGCTCTTTCGCTTGCACCGCCGTACCCTTTTCAGTCTTCAGCCGTTCCTTTGGAGCGCAATACATCGGAAAGGCTTAAGAACCTGTGTCCCAGTTGTTCCAGAAAAGCAAAATCCGGCTGCGGATGAAACAGTTTGGCCTTAATGTAGCGGAAAAAGTCCGCTGTCCAATACGGATGTTCCAAATTCTTTTTGACGTATTTCCAGTTTGCCGACAAAGCCTTAAGATAGATAATCGCCGCCGTATCTTTGTCCATGCTGTCATAATAGTCAAGCAGCAGGTTGTAATGGGCAAAAAAGCGGTCGTTGTCCAGCTGGTTGGTATTTTTGCTGAGGTTGTTGGTTTCTTTGGGAACCAGCACCACGTTGGCGTACATCTTGACAATACCGTCGGCAAAACGCGCTGCCCGGAGCGGAATGCTCTCGTCCTGAATAAACACGCGCGTATCCGCGCCGCCGGCTTTTTGCAGAACCGAGCAGCGGATAAGCTGCCCCATCCGGGTAAACCTCCCTTTAAGCACGGCCCGCAGCGCGTCTTTTTTGTAGGAATAGTCAAAATCGTCCGGCATCATTTCCGCTGCAATTTCCATCGGCTCTTTGCCTGTTTTGGTAAACTGACCGTAAACCATATCCGCATGGTGCTTGTTGGCAAGCTCCAGCATCTTCTCTGTCGAATTGAGCGGAAAAATATCGTCTGAATCCAGCATTCGCACCCATTCGCCGCGGGCGAGGGCTATGCCGCGGTTAATGGAGATGCTGATGCCCTCGTTCTTGTCTTTTCTGACGATGGTAACGTTCTCAATCCCGCGTGTCATTTCCTCAATAATCTCGACCGAGCGGTCTTTGGAAAGGTCATCGACGAAAATATACTCTGGATTTTTGAGCCCTGTCTGGTTCAAAAGCGCTTTCAGCACCGCCGGCAGATAGTATTCTTTGTTATAAACCGTCATGACAAATGAAACGTCAGGTTTTTGCTTTTTGCTCGCAGTCATACTCAATTCTCGTCAAAAGTTACGTCTATAGTCCCAGTATAAGCCGAAAAAGGCGCTATGCAACTGAAAATTTAAAATTTTACGCTCTTAATTTCCTCGCCGTCCTTATAGGTAACCACGCGCACCAGTTCGCCCCTGCGGTTAAATTCTTTGGCCGTGCCGTCCAGCTTGTCATTTTTGCGGTATGCCAAAACTTTCGGCTGCTCGTTGTCATAATAGGAAAAGGCCGGTCCTTCGCGTTTGCCGTTGACGTATTCCGTGTAGCTGATGAGGTGGTTGCCCGGCGTATAGAGGCGGGACGGGCCGTGGAGCTTTCCCCTGCGGTAGGTTATGGAGGTCTTGACCGCGCCGTTTTTGTAATATTCTTCAAACACACCGTTCTTTTTGCCTCTGAGGTAGCTTCCTTTGCGTCTGAGATCGCCGTTCGGATAATAGGCAATTTCTCCCCCTTCGGGTTTGCCCTTGCGATAATAGCAGACTTCTTTTTCCGCGCCGTCAGGATAATATTCCACGGTTTTGCCGTGCGGCTGCCCTTTTTTGTAATACGCTTCCAGCAAAACCGACCCGTCACGGTCATAAGCTTTGTACAAACCGCTGATTTTCCCGTCGACATAGTGGATTTCTTCCTGCAGCTGCATATTGTCGGCATATTTCTGATACACGCCTGTAATCGGCCTGTGTGCCGCATCATAGCGGATGCCGTTTTCCTCGACCGATGTCTCGTCAGTGTAAAGCGTCGTCAGCTGCGCAACGTGGCAGCCGCCGAGCAGCAGCATAACCATGCCGAGCGCCGCCGTTTTTCTCGCCGCCAGACGCCGTGTTGCCAACTTGCGCAAAATCATGCGCCGCAGCGCCAGTTTTTTGGCCGCGAATTTTTGCGCCGTAATGTCCAATATGTTTTTTCTAGCCATCGTTTGTACCTCTTAACGCCATAATTATTCTGAAACTTGTTAAAAAAACGTAAAGTATTTTGCAATAATGTTGACATCTCGTTTTAAACCCGTATCTTAACGGCAAAGGAGAATGTAACATGTTAAAGTTTTTAAGTATATTGCTGGCCGCAGCCGTTCTTGCTGCGCCGGCCTATGCCCGCCGCAAAAAAGCCCCCGTTCTGGAAGATAACAAAGCGTATGTGCTGTATCTTCAGGGATGCCCGATTTGCCAAAACGCTCTGGAGTATATCAACGAACGTTATCTGACCCGCCCGGATGTTGTCCGGGTTGATTTGGAAACCGAAGAAGGGCGCTCGCTGCTGAAACAATGTGCGAAAAAATTTGGTTTCAAAAGCGTTGTCGCTCCGGTTGTCTGCATCGGCGACAAGCATTTCATGGGGTGGTCGACCAAAGCAGCCCGCGATTTTGACCAGTATCTGGTGGAACTGCACGGCTGATTGCGTCGCCGGTGGTCTGCATCAGCCCGCTGCCGCCGGTCAGAATTGGTTGGACTGCACGGCAGACAGCGTAGCCGACGGAATGTGTCAGACTTTCAGGCTCATAATCTGTGAAACTTCCGTATAGCCCAGTTTATGATAAAAAGCCATGGCGCCGGAATTGAAGCAGAAGACCTCCAGTTCAATATTGGCAATGTTGTCGGCTTTGGCTCTTGCTTTGACGGCGTCGTTAAGTCTTTGTCCGATTTTTTGCCCGCGGAAAGCTTCGCTGACGGCAATGTCATAAATTTTATAATATCTTTGGTAAAGAAACAGAGTGTCGGGTTTTTCTTCTTTTGCCGCAAAAACGATTCCTGCCACTTTGCCGTCCGCCAAAGCGACCAGGCCGAAAGTGTTTTCGTTTCTGATAATCCATTCCAAATAGGGGCGCGAATGTTCCTTGGGTATTTTGCGGAAATAATCCGGCGCTCCGGAACAATGCAGCAGGTTGGATTCGTAAAAAACATCTAATGCGCCATCAATATACTCCGGCGTCAAATCAACAATTTGTACGTTCATTTTCACCTCAAATATTAGTGTTTTATTGCACTTTCACCGCCAAAATAGCTTGGAAATAAGAGAATTTCAAGCATAATTTTCATGTTGCCTTGTTCCCGCCGTTTGATGTCGACAGTGCCGGAAATTGTTTCTTTATTCTATATCTTTAAGGTGATGAAATAAAACGTTCGTTTTATTTCATCATTTTTGATATGTAATCATGATTATGCCATTTTGTAGTATTTTTCTTGAAAAATAACATTTTACTGTTGCTTTAAAAAATACGTATGATAGTAGAAATTAAATGAACGTTTAAATTAAACAATATGAGGTTATTCACGAGGTTCATATGCCTGAAATAAGTGTCATAATGCCGATATACCGGACAAAGGAACAGTATTTGCGCTCGGCGGTAGAAAGCATATTGTCTCAGAGCTTTGGTGATTATGAATTCCTTATTTTAGATGACAGTCCGTGCGATGCGTCTTTGCGCGAGGTTGTGCAGTCATACCGGGACGCACGGATAAAATATGTCGCCAGTGAGCGGACACTGGGAGTCGCAGGAAGCTATAACCGTCTGCTGGAACTTGCCTGCTGCGATTATGTGGCGGTGATGAACCATGATGATCAGTCGCTTCCACGGCGCCTGGCAAGACAATATTCGTATTTGCAATGTCATCCCGAGGTGGGGCTCGTCGGCACCGGGTATAAAAAATTTGGCGAAATTAACCGTTTCAAAACGATAAAAAATCCTGCGGACGATGCTGTGATTCGCGCATCGCTGCTGTTTAAGTCGTCCATACATCATCCGACCATCATGTTTCGTCGCCGTCTGGTGGCGGAGGCTGGCATCCGTTATAATGAAAATTTCATTAGCCTGAACGATCGTCAATTTTATTACGACATTAGCCGCCGTTCCCGGCTGGCCAACATTCCCGATGTCTTGTACCGCTATCGTTTTCATAAGGATATGGTGTCCAAACGCTGCAAGCCGGAAATATATCGGGAACAATGCCTGTTTCACGATATGTGGTTCAAATCAGGGGGGATAGAACTGAGCGCGGAAGAAAAGTCTGTGTTTGACGAATATGCGGCGCAGGGCAGGTGCCATATAAGAGATGCGGAAGTGTTAAGCCGCGTTGAACAGGTGTTGGCCAAACTCGCGGCGGAAAATGCACGGCGGCAAATCGTTCCCGCGGCGGAGTTTTCCGCAATCTGCGCGCAGTATCTTGTAAAACGCTGCCTGAATGCGGTTGTATATGGCGGGATAAATTCGGCAGAAATCCTTGAGCGGACAATCTTGCCGGTACGCCGGAACCGTCTGCTGCAGCTGTGTAACCTTGCTTTACATTGGCGGGGGATGAAATGAAAGTAGCCGTTCATTTACATTTGTATTATCTGGAACAACTTCCGGAATTGCTTGCCCGGTTGGAAAATCTGAATCGTGCCGGCATAACGTGGGATTTGTTTGTAACAATGCCCGCCGCCGTCTGTTCGTTTTCCGCCACCGGAAAAAACGCTGCGCATCTTTCTGCCGAAATTATTTCCCCTGCCGCCGAAACGGACGCTCGCACTGACAGTTTCGCCGCCGCGGACGCCCAAATCCGCGCCGCTTTCCCTGCCGCCGTCATCTGGCGTCCGGAAAACCGCGGCTATGATGTCGGCCCGTTTATCGACTTTCTCCACCGTGTCCGCCTCGACGAATACGACTATATTCTCAAGATTCATACCAAACGCCGTCAACACGGCGAGTATTGCTGTTTTAACGGCATACGCTTTCATACGGCGGCGTGGAGCAAGATGCTGTTGGATGCTCTGTTGGAAACGCCCGAAATCGTCAGAAGGAATTTTGCACTGTTGGAAAATGAAACGGATATCGGAATGGTTGGCAACGGCTTTTGCCTGACCGGCGAGGCCGGCACATATAAAATGCTGGAGGCTTCCATTAAAAACGAGGCTGAGAAGATGCATCTGCCGCCGATTGAAAATTTCAACTTTATCGCCGGAACAATGTTTATCGTGCGAGCCAGACTGTTACAGCCGTTTTTGCGATACGGCATAAACGATTTTGAAGCCGCAGATTCCCAAATTCGCGATTATACGCTGGCGCATGTTTTGGAACGCTTGTTTGGAATGTCCGTAACCGCACGGGGATATAAGATTTACGGCGTTAAGTATAAGGAATATTATACGGAACGTCTGGCTGCCGGTATTACACGTTTTCTATTTCAACACAAGACGACCAAAAGCGGCAAAAAGATATTGAAAATATGCCGGCTTCCGGTATGGGTATCGCAGGATTACTTGCCGGTATATCCGGTGGTCAGGGAATTTTCCAACGCGCCTCTGCGGCACCGCCGTCTGGCCGTTTATGCCGCATGGGACGGGAACGGATATGTCGATAAGGCAGATTTGTATTATATTCGCGCGCTAAAAGAAGTGGCGGACAATGTGATTTATGTATGCGATAACGGTTTGGTTGCTGGGGAGGCGGAAAAAATATCGCGGGAGGTCTGCTGCATATTAGCCGCCAGCCATGGGGAATATGATTTCGGTTCTTATAAGCGCGGTTTTGCCTATGCTCAAAATCACGGACTGTTGGACGGCGTGGAAGAACTGATTTTTTGCAACGACAGCTGTTACGCGCCGGTTCATCCGTTTAAGCCAGTGTTTGACGAAATGCAGGGGAAAGAATGCGATTTTTGGGGAATAACCGAAAATACGGAGTTTTCCCGCCATATCCAGAGTTACTTTATGGTGTTTCGCCCACAGGTCTTTCAGTCAAAAGTCTTTAATCAATTTATAACCGGCATTACTGCGCAAAAAACGGTTCAGGATGTAATTGAAAATTATGAAGTAGGGTTGAGCGAAAAGCTTACAGCAGACGGATTTAAAGCAATAAGCTGGTTTTCTGAGCATAATGGTTCTGTCTTGCCTGCGTGGAACGATAAAAATCTGACGGTGCATCCGGTTTTTCTGATAAAGCACGGAACTCCCGTCATAAAGAAAAAAAGTTTTGATCCGGACAGCGGGTATTTGGAGAAATCCCCTTTATTTACAAGATATTGCGCCGTTCGTTTCAACAGGAAGCTGAAAAATGCTCTTCCGCCATTTTCTGCAATAGTATGGCAGCATTTCAGATACAAGGCAAAACGTTTTCTTTTTCAAAAGAAAATCACCAGATCCGGCAAAACTATCATTAAAATTTGTAAAATTCCGGTGTTTGCAAAGCACAGCAATGTCCCGGTATCCGGCGGGGAGATAAGGGCATGACGGCAAAAGTCAGCGTCATAACCCCGATATATAATCGGGAACAATGGGTAGAAAATCTGCTGTGTAATCTTCAAAAGCAGACGCTAAAGGAAATAGAGTTTATTATCATAGATGACGGATCGGCCGATAAAACGTATGAAATATTAAAGGAGAAAGTCGGGGGAGATAAGCGTTTTTATCTCATAAAAAGCCCGGAAAACAAAGGACCGTCTCATGCGAGAAATATAGGTCTCGTGCAGGCAAGGGGAGAGTATGTCGGCTTTTTTGATTGCGATGATGCTATTCCGTCGGATTATTTTGCCAGCTTGTATCATCAGGCGAAAGCACAGAATGCTGATATTGTTTATGCCGCATATAACAATCTTTTGCACCGAATAGGCCAAATCAAGGCTCCGCAGGATAAATACCGGGTTTTGAAAAACGGTGCGATATGGGATAAACTTTACCGGAAGAAATATCTGAATACGCATCATATTCGATTTACGGAGGGTTTGTATACTGCGGACAATTTGTTTGTCTTACAGGCATTTATGCAAACTGATAATATCATATTGGTCGATACGCCTAATTATGAATATACAATACAGGAAGATTCAATCGGTAAAGATACAGCAAAACAAAAGAAACGTAAAAAAGATATTGTCGAAGTGCTGAAAAGAGCACTGAAACTAAAGGAAGAAGCGCACTTGTCCGGAGATGAACAAACCGAATATTTGCAATTTTTGCAAAGGAGCCTTAGGGACTATCAGGCAGATAAACGTTTCCAAAAACGATTTTACCAAACTTTAGGACTAAGAAACGAACCAGAAAAGGAAAATACTATGAACTTAACAGTATTGAAGCTTATCAGGATGTTTCACCTGATAAGCAAAGAAAAATACAATCAAAAACGTCAGATAGAACTGGTAAAGGCATCAAGCTTGTTTGATACCAAGTGGTATTTGGCACAAAACCCGGACGTTAAGACTCGCAAAATGAGCGCAGCCAGACACTACGTTAAATACGGCTGGCAGGAAGGGCGCAACCCAAGCCCAAAATTTGACGGAAACCAATATTTGGCAGATTATCCCGAAGTTGCCGCAAAGGGGATCTGCCCATTGGTTCACTATTTGATCAGCGGACGGAAAGAAGGCAGATGTTACAGCAGTGTAAGCGGAGAACATGTCTCTCCGGTATTTGACGAAATGAACTGGCGCGGCAGATTGCGGTATGCATTGGAATATCCGCTGCGCTTGCAGGAAGAATGCGACAGGCTCAAGGCCGAAATCAAAGCATTAGAACAACAAATGAAATAACATTACATCTTATAGGAAGATTAGATATGAAAAAGCAGAAGAATAAGCAAGAGAAAATCAACAAAATAGTAAAATTGGCATTTATTACTGATAGTGGGTATGCGATGCCTACAGTTGTAGCCATTCAATCTGCGATATGTAATAAAAAAGATGATAGCATCTATGAAGTTAACATCCTTGGTTATCAATTATCGGAGGATGTTAAAGAAAAGTTTTATAAGCTAGAAACCGATACTGTAAAAATAAAAATTACTGAAATTTCTAATTTAGATAAATTTAATGGAATAAAACAAAGCCGTTATATTACTCCGACCGCTTTGTTAAAATTTGATTTGCCCATAATTTTTAAGCAGGATGAAAAAATTCTTTATCTTGATGGAGATTTATTGGTGCAGGGAGACTTGTTAGATTTTTATAATACAAGTTTAGATGGGTATTATGGGGCAGTTGTTAAAGACGCAGTTACAATGACGCCTTATTTATATCATAAATCATCAGTTTGTGAGAATGAAGATTATTTCAATTCAGGGGTATTGTTGTTAAATTTGGAAAAAATGAGAGAAGATGATTGTTCTAGAAAATTATTAGATTGGCGAATGGATAATGGTGAGTTTTATATGGATCAAGATGCTCTGAATGTAATATTGGGAGATAAGGTAAAATATCTAAATTGTTGGTTTAACTTCTTAGTTTTTTATCCAGACAAACATAATAGTGAGAAACTTTCTAATTTTTACAATACATACGTTTCACCAGATAAAGTTGCTGATTATAAAAGAGCAATAATTTTACATTACGCAGGTCCTAAAAAACCATGGGTTTATAAAATGTTATATCTGACGGAACAATTTTGTTATTATTATAAACAATCACCATATAAAAACATAAAAATTAAATTTAAGAATTTTGATGATGAGAAGAAAATATTTGGTAGTTTCATAAGCTCGCGTATTGAAAGTAAGCATAAGATTTATACAATTGGCACAAAGGTAATAGATATGAACAGGATCCCTGAAATTTTAAATAAAAAAGGGACCTCAATTGACGTTGATTATATTCCTAGATTAGCAGACAATGCCATTCCTGTAATTTATTCAGCAAATGATGCTTATGTACCATATTTAGCGGTTTCAATTCAATCACTCATTAGCCATAGTAATGACAGTAATGTTTATGAGATTATCGTTTTAGAATCGTCTATCTCAGAAGCAAACAAAAAAATATTACTCACTATGGAACGTCCCAATGTGTCTATACGCTTTTTTAATGTTAAGTCTTTTGTTTCAAAATATAATTTCTTTATTAATCGTTATTTTTCTGTTGAAACATACTACAGAATTTTTATTGCAGATATTTGTAGTCAATATGATAAAGTGGTATATCTTGATTGCGATATTTTAGTACGATCTGACATTGCTGACTTATACAATATCAATATGGGTAAAAAAGTAATTATGGCTACCAATGATATAGTCAGCTATCCAGCTAGAACTAAAAATTACAAAATATATGATATTTATCGTAAAGATTATACTAAAAATATTTTAAAAATGCCTGATACTACACAATATTTTCAGGCAGGTATATTGGTATTTAATGTTTCCCAAATGAGAGAAGAAAATTTAACACAAGTATTTCTTAAAAAAATTGAAGAAATAAAAAATCCAATATGTCATGATCAAGATATATTAAATACATCTTGCTACGGGAAAGTATTGTATATATCACAAAAATGGAATTTTTATAACTTTTTTAATGAAGAGAGCTTAAAATCTAATTATATTCGCGGACGCTTTAATGATATTCCTAAGGATTTACAAGGAGATTATTTATCAGCTCAAAAAGATCCAAAGTTAGTACATTTTGCAGGGAATCAAAAAGTTTGGTTCTCAAAGCATTTAAGTTTTGGAAATGAATGGTGGCAATGTGCAAAAAAGACTCCTTTTTATGAAGAGATTGTTAATCGCTATAATAGCTATCAAAATAAAAACAGTAAAGCGCAGTTAATCGTCTCATTGACTTCGTATCCTGCCCGTATCGAAACGGTAAATCAGACCATTAAAAGTATTTTAAACCAGTCAATAAAAGCTGATAAAGTTATTTTATGGCTTGCTCCTGAGCAATTTCCTAATAAAGAAAAAGATTTGCCTGAACAGCTACTGTCGTTACGAGCAAAAGGTTTAACAATTGATTGGTACCATGATATAAAGTCTTATAAAAAGCTTATTCCTACTTTAAAGAAATATCCTGATGCCATTATTGTTACAGCCGATGATGATAATATTTATGCCGTCAATTGGTTGGAAAAATTATACAACAGTTATATAAAACATCCACAAGATATTAGTTGTCATCGTATAACAAAATTTATTAATAATGGTAGTCATTTTTCAATTATTACAGGGGGACATGATTATTATAAAAAGTCAAGTTATTTAAATAAACTAGTTGGATTAGGTGGTGTTTTATATCCGCCTCATTGTTTTTATAAAGATATACTTAATGAAGATTTAATTATGAAATTGGCTCCAACGAATGACGATCAATGGTTTTGGTTTCAGGCAATGTTGAACCATGTTAAAGTTAGGGTTGTAGATAATCCAATTATTGCAGCCAATTATGTACCAGGATCTCAGCAGGTTGGGTTGTGTAAAGTTAATGATCAAGGTCAAAATTTATTTTGGGCTGATTATAAAAGGATTATCAATTACTATCCCGAAATACGAGATATAATGAATAAGGAAAGCAAACAATTTAAAATTCAGCCTGTTGATAATAAATACTTGTCAGATTTAAAAAAATGGTACATGAGTATAACCGGAAAATATTTGAATTTAGATAATCCAAAAACATTTAATGAAAAAATACAATGGCTTAAACTCTATAATTCAACGCCGATTAAGACACGCTTGGCCGATAAATATTTAGTTCGCGATTGGGTGAAGGAAAAAATCGGTGAGCAATACCTTATCCCTCTTTTAGGTGTATACGATAAATTTGATGATATTGATTTTAATAAACTACCTAATCAATTTGTAATTAAATGCAACCATGGCGCAGGGTGGAATATTATTGTTAAAGATAAGTCAAAACTTGATTTAGCAGAAGCTAAAGCCAAAGTAGATAAATGGATAAGTACCAATTTTGCCTTTTATTATGGATTTGAATTGCACTATAGAGATATAAAACCACGTATTATTATTGAAAAATATATGGAAGACGACAGTGGTAATTTACGCGATTACAAATTTTTATGTTTTGATGGAATAGTAAAATATATTTGGGTTGATGGTGAACGTTATAGTGAACACAAAAGGAATTTATACGATTTAAAGTGGAATCTACTCAATAAAAAAATAGGTGAAGGAAAAATTTATCAAAATATAAAAAATTGTCCTAAGCCATATAATCTGGATAAAATGATTGAATTTGCAACGCTTTTGTCTAAAGGATTTTCTTTTGTTAGGGTAGATTTTTTTGAGGCCAATAAGAAATTGTATTTTGGAGAGATGACTTTTACGAGTGCATCTGGAACTCACATTACAGAACCTAAATCATTTATATTTGAATTGGGAAAAATGATAAAGCTCCCTAAACTTGCATATGATATAAACACTGGAGAATATTATAAATTACCAAAGAGAAGTAAAATTAAACCATATTTACTACTACCGTATAATCTGTGTCAAAAGGTATATTGGAATTACAAAGAGAAAAAAATCCAGAGAAAATATATACAAAAACAACTTTTATCTTCTCGTATTGATATAAAAAACAACGGAACAGAACAAAATAGAGTAAAAATTATAGCTTCTAATTGTAAGATAGAAACCCCTTCTTGGTTTACGAATGCACAAGGTGTTGGACAAGTTGTTGAATATAATAATCGTATTCAAAAAATGACAATTAAAGTCATTCAAGATGGTCGGTTATATTTTGCTTTTAGGGGGATTTATAAGCATATAGGAGAAAAAAATCTACCTATTTGGATTGACTATAAATCAATAAAAATTGATGGTAAAGAGATTTTGTCGGCACCAGTTCAAGTGTGGCACGATAAACCATATCGCTATGAAATACCGGTAAAAGACGGACAGACAATAGAGATTGAGGCTATACAAGGTTTTCATCAATATACAAAGCAAGAACTCAAAGAATTAATATTAAAACTCAATCCAAAATCTTATTATATTCAAAAGAATATTGATAAGCTTATTTCTAAAATTTATAACAAGATCAAAGTTAAACCGCAAGAAAAAAAATGCAACAGAGCTAGAGATGGTCTCTTTTCTATAACCAAAAAAGATTATTCTAAAGAAATTTGTCTGCTAGGTATTAAATTTAAGTTTAAAAATAAACAGAAACAGCTTTTGTATGTGTTGGAAAAAAATCGAGCAGAAATGATTAATTTACTTAAAGATTCAAGTACAAAAATATCTGTTCAAGATAAAAAGATTGGCGAGTTACAGAAAAAAATCCAAAACTTTGAAAAAAAAATTGATCATTCTGTTAAGTATAATCTTGGAGAAAATTTTGAGGAATTAAGACGCGAATTTAAGGAAAATATCTTATCCTTAGATAAGGCATTGAATAGTACACAAATAAGCTTACAAAATGATTTAGCTGAACTTAAAAGTGTCGATTTTTTAACTAGACAGTCTTTTGAAAAAGCGTCTCTAGATACTCATCAGAATATTTTGGACAGATTACGAGATGTGTATGAAGGGGTGCGAAATTTGAATTTTGCTAAAGATGCAGACTTAAAAGCACTTGTTTCTGATTTATATTTAAAATTAGAAGATAAAAATGTAGTAGATGCGAATAATGTGGCAGAAATTTTAGAGAAAATTTTAGTCTGCAAAATGGATACGCAAAATGCAATAAAAACATTAGAAGGAATACAAAATAAGGCAATTGAAAATATTGAAGAAGTCAAGCTTCAGCAGTATAAAAATTATTCAGAATTAAATTTTGCAGATCTGCTACATGATAGTATGCAAAACAGAGATTGGCTTAAGGATAAAAACTTTTCTTTGTATCTCGGAGCTGCAAACTATAGTTTTATCTATACATTATTTAGGGTTTTAGATAATGTTAATCCTCAGAATATTTTAGAAATGGGAATGGGGCAGACATCAAAACTAACTTCACAATATGTTGCTTATAAAAATCAAAATGCGACGCTTGATATTATTGAAAATGATGCAGATTGGATAGATATATATCAGTCTCAACTACCATTAAATGAAAGGGTCAAAATACATCTCTGCAATTTGGAATTTTTTGAATTTAAAGGTGTTGAAAATCGTAAATACAGAGCATTAGATAATGTTATAAAAGATAAAAAATATAACCTTGTTATAGTAGATGGACCATTGGGAAGCAGACAGCTATTGCCTCGCTCTAATATAATTGATATAGATATGAGTAATCATGCAGATGATTTAATAATCATATATGATTATTCGGAAAAAAAAGGCGAACAAGAAACAATCTCTCAAACGAAAGCAAAATTAACAGAATTAGGAATTGAATTTACAACCCAACAACGTGATGCGCTAAAATCCCAATTTATAATATTTAGCAAATCATTTAATTTTGCCAGATATTTATAAATAATTTGGAGGCAATAATATGAAAAAGTATATTATATCACTATGTGGAATATTTATTGTATTATCAATATTTTTTCTGTTAAATAAAGACAGCTGGATTTATAAAGATAATCCAACAACGGCGCGTGTTGATATGCTGGAATATGCAACTAAGGACGCTCCTTGTTTTGACGTAATGATAAATAATAAGAAGCAATCTAAAGCAGATCATTTAGCTAAAAACGGTAATCAAGGTTATGTGACAGAGTATGACGGAAAAAGGCAACATTTAGAGCTTCTAATTAAACGAGATAACTGTAAAATTAATTTTATACTTCGTGGAATTTGGGATCCTATATACAAGGATAATCCTTCAAAGGGATTAATTAAACATTGGGTAGAATACACAAATTTTTCTATTAATGGTAAAGAGATTATTGCTGAACCTGTAGCTGTTTGGCATAATAAACCCTTTCGCTATTCTATCACAACTGATAAAGGAGATAAGCTTAATATCGATTTGAAATATAAAAAATATTATGTTCCTCAAAGTATGGAAGAAA
>ENA-UOJC01000754-UOJC01000754.1-human-gut-metagenome-genome-assembly--contig:-C104-NODE-754-length-52542-cov-14.621468_pt1 | contig 52542 bp, 52 predicted proteins | sample MGYA00242339_ERZ723886 | MGnify/ENA metagenome assembly ERZ723886 | reverse complement strand
TCAGGTCGCAGACGATCTGGACCTTGCGGGGAGAGATGCGGACATATCTCAGATAAGCTTTAGCTTCCATATTCTGCATTCTCCTTCCTTATTTCGTCTTGGTGTGGCCGCGGAACGTGCGGGTGGGAGCGAACTCGCCCAGCTTGTGGCCGACCATGTCTTCCTGAATGTAAACAGGAACGTGCTTGCGACCGTCGTGGACGGCGATCGTGTGACCGACAAAGGAGGGGAAAATCGTGGAGCTGCGGCTCCAGGTCTTGAGGACCTTCTTCTCGCCGGTCTGGTTCAGTTCTTCGACTCGCTTGATAAGCTCAGGGGCAACAAACGGGCCTTTTTTGATGCTTCTGCTCATTTTTTACATTGCCTCCTTCTTACTTATCGTTACGACGCTTGACGATGAACTTGTTCGTCGGGTTCTTCTTGGAACGGGTCTTGTAACCCATAGCCGGCTTGCCCCACGGGGTCATGGGACCGGGGTGACCGACAGGGCTCTTACCTTCACCACCGCCGTGGGGGTGGTCGTTCGGGTTCATGACGGAACCGCGGACGGTCGGACGGACGCCCATGTGGCGCTTGCGGCCGGCCTTACCGATGTGAACGTTCTCGTGATCGATGTTGCCGACCTGGCCGATGACGGCCATGCAGTTGGTGCGGACGATGCGCACTTCGCCGGAGGGCATACGGATCTGAGCGTCGCCGTTCTCCTTCGCCATGAGCTGGGCAGCCGTACCGGCGGAGCGGACGAGCTGAGCGCCCTTGCCGGGGTTCATCTCAATGTTGTGGATGACGGTACCGACAGGGATGTTGGCGATGGGCAGGCAGTTGCCCGGCTTGATATCGGCGGAAGCGGAGGAGATGACCTTGTCACCAGCCTTCAGGCCGACAGGAGCAATGATGTAGCGCTTCTCGCCATCCTCGTACTGGACGAGAGCGATGAACGCGCTGCGGTTGGGGTCGTACTCAAGGCGCAGGACGGTCGCGGGCATATCCATCTTGTCGCGCTTGAAGTCGATGATACGGTACTTCTGCTTGTTGCCGCCGCCGTGATGACGGACGGTGATGCGGCCGTAGCTGTTGCGGCCGGCGTGCTTCTTCTGAGACTCGACCAAGCTGCGCTCGGGCTTGGCCTTCTTGTCGATCCCCTCGAAGGCAGACACAGTCATGTGACGGCGGGAGGGGGTAGTGGGCTTAAACGTTTTAATAGCCATTTCTCAAATCCTCCTTACACCATGCCCTCGAACAACTCGATGGTCTTGGAATCTTCAGTGAGCTGGACATAGGCCTTCTTCCAGCTGCGGGTCTTGCCCAGACGGCCGGCGCCGAGGCGCTTTGCCTTGCCGTTGACGTTGATCGTGTTGACCTTGGCGACCTTGACGCCGAAGGCGGTCTCAACAGCGTTCTTGACCTCCACCTTACCGGCATCCTTGGCGACTTCGAAGACGTACTTCTTGTTCGCAACGTCAGCCATGGAACGTTCGGTGATGATGGGGCGAATGATGATATCGTAAACGTTTGCCATTACGCGAACACCTCCTCGATGACTGCGAGGGCTTCCTGATCGATCACGAGGGTCTTGGCGTTGAGCAGATCGTAGACGTTGATGAGCTTCGCGGGCGCGGTGGTGACACCGGGCAGGTTGCGGGCGCTCTTGACGACGACCTCGTTGACCTCGGGAGTGATGACGGCAGCCTTACCGTCAGCCTTGACGGCGGTGAGGAAGCTGCGGAAGTCCTTGGTCTTGATAGCGTCGAGCGCGATCTTGTCGACAACGACGATCTCGCCCTGCGCCGCCTTGGCGGACAGCACGCTCTTGAGCGCGAGACGCTTGACCTTCTTGTTCAGCACGTAGCTGTAGCTGCGGGGCTTGGGGGCAAACACGATACCGCCGTGCGTCCACTGGGGAGCGCGGGTGCTGCCCTGACGGGCGCGGCCGGTGCCCTTCTGGCGCCAGGGCTTTCTGCCGCCGCCGGAAACCTCAGCGCGGGTCAGAGCGCTCTGCGTGCCCTGACGGCAGTTGGCAAGGTGATTTTTAACGACTTCGTGAACAACGCTCATGTTCGGCTCGATGCCGAAGATCGCGTCGTTCAGCTCGACGGAACCGACTTCAGCGCCGGTCATGCTGACAACTTTAATCGTAGACATTTATCAAGCACTCCTTTCCTTACATATTTCTGGCGGAAGCCTTCTGCGGGTTGCGGCCGGAAGCCTTCTGCGGGTTCTTGCTGATGTCGGCACCAGCCTGCTTGATCTTGTGGACCTTGACGGTGGTCTTCACGGTGACGAGGCTGCCCTTGGGACCGGGAACCGCGCCGCGGACGACGAGCATGTTGAGCTCGGGGTCGACCTTGACGACCTCAAGGTTCTGGATGGTGACAGTCTCCACACCGTACTGGCCGGGGCCGATCTTGCCCTTGAAGATACGGCTGGGGTCGGTGGTGGAGCCCATGGAACCGGCGTGACGGTGGACAGGGCCGCCGCCGTGGGTCATACGACCGCGGCTGGCGTTCCAGCGCTTGATAACGCCGGTGTAGCCGTGACCCTTGCTCGTACCGGTGACGTCAACGAAGTCGCCGGACTTGAAGGTGTCCGCCTTGATGATGGCGCCGAGCTCGAGCTCGGAAGCGTTGTCAAGGTCGAACTCACGCAGGTACTTCTTGGGGGAAACGCCGGCCTTGTTCAGATGGCCGGCTTCGGGCTTGGAGAGCTTCGCCTCGCGAATGTCCTCGTAGCCGAGCTGGACAGCCTCATAACCGTCTTTTTCGTTGGTCTTCTTCTGAGTGACCACGCAGGGACCGGCCTCGATAACGGTGACCGGGATCACGTGGCCCTTCTCGTCGAAGATCTGAGACATGCCAACTTTTCTGCCGATGATTGCTTTCATGTATGATCCTCCTGTAAAGGTTATTGGTCGGCGTAGTTAGCGGCAACTCCCGCCATTGCTCTGCCGACTTGACCCCGCCTGTCTCACGCAAGTTGACAGGCTTTTGGGTAGAGCAACAAATTTAATGTGTGCGCTGGGGATTAGAGCTTGATCTCGATCTCAACACCGGCGGGAAGCTCAAGGCCCATCAGAGCCTCGACCGTCTTGGGGCTGGAGTTGGTGATGTCGATCAGGCGCTTGTGGGTGCGGCGCTCAAACTGCTCACGGCTGTCCTTGTACTTATGAACAGCGCGCAGGATGGTGACGACTTCCTTCTTGGTGGGCAGAGGGATGGGGCCGGAGACGGTAGCGCCGGTGCGCTTGGCGGTCTCGACGATCTTCTCTGCGCTCTGGTCGATGACCTGGTGGTCATAGGCCTTGAGACGAATGCGGATCATTTCTTTTGCCATTTTCGGTTTCTCCTTCATTTTGTACGGTTTTCTTGCTTTGTCGAAGCCGTACGGTGAGAGGTTTTCTTGTACGCTTATCCGTGCGTATCATTCCGGCTCATAGAAAAACCGGCACGAATAAACGGCCGGTCCACACATGGCGCAGCGATCTACGCAACGTACAGATATTCTCTCAGCCGCCCGATGTTCGGACATACTCCCCGAAAGTTACCTCAGAACTCTGAGCAATCTCCCGGTTCATCGCAATATCACGCAGAGAGGGCAGGATCAGCCCAATCGCGGACTTGCATATAGTACCAAAACTAATTGCACATGTCAAGACAATTTTAAAATTTTTTCGAGAAATTTTTTTCATTGCTGCAAAGCGCCAGAAAAACAAGGGTTTTGGGGGCGGAAAGCGCGGCATATCCGCCCTCCCCCGCCATATATTTAGAGGCAAAGGAGTTGACAGACATGGCAATGAGCTATCTTTGGACGGGAATGGTCGTTCTCTCGCTCTTCTTCGGCGCGCTCACGGGGAATCTCGGCGCGCTCGGCGCAGCGGCGCTCAAAGGGGCCGAAAGTGCCGTGGAGCTGTGCTTTGCAATGTGCGGCGCAGTGTGCCTCTGGACGGGCGTTATGGAGCTGATGGAGCGCTGCGCGCTTACCGACCGCCTCGCCGCGCTGTTCCGCCCGCTGCTGCGCCGCCTTCTGCCGCGCTCAAGCCGCGACAGCGAGACGCTCGCCGCCGTTTCCGCCAATCTCTCGGCAAATCTGCTCGGTCTCGGCAACGCGGCAACGCCGCTCGGCATCCGCGCGGCGCGGCGCATGAGCCGCGGCTGCGGCGGCAGGGCCTCGGATGAGCTGTGCCTGCTCGTCGTGCTCAATACCGCCTCACTCCAGCTTCTGCCGACCACGCTCGCCGGTGTCCGCGCCTCGCTCGGCGCTGCTGACCCCTTCGACATTCTGCCCTGCGTGTGGCTCACGTCGTTTCTTTCCGTCGCGGCGGGGCTTTTCGCCGCCAAGCTCCTTGCGCGCTTCTGGAGGGACTGAGATGACGCTCTCTTCGCTCGCCGTTCCGCTGCTTCTCACCTTTGTCGCCTGCTATGCCGCGCGGCGGAAAGTCGACGTCTACGCTGCGCTCACCCACGGTGCGGAGGAAGGGCTCACCGTGCTGCTGCACATCCTTCCCTCGCTCGTCGCGCTGCTTTCCGCCGTCTATATGTTCCGCGCGTCAGGCGCGATGGAGGCGCTCGGCGCACTTTTCACGCCCGCGCTCGCGCGCCTCGGCATCCCCGCCGAGACCGCACCGCTCCTCTTCATCCGCCCCATCTCCGGCAGCGGCGCGCTTGCCGTCGGCTCGGAGATCATGCGCTTTCACGGCGTCGATTCCTACATCGGGCGCGTGGCAGCCGTGATGCTCGGCTCGAGCGAGACGACATTTTACACCGTCGCCGTCTATTACGGCGCCGCTGGGATCACGAAGACGCGCTACACCATCCCCGCCGCCCTCTGCGCCGACGCGGTGATGTTTCTCGTCTCCGCCAAGGCGGTCACCCTGCTGATGGGCGCGTAAAAAGGGACTGCCGGTCGGCAGCCCCTTCCCTTTATCATTCCTTTGCCTTTGCGCGGATGCGCAGCGCGCACTTCCCCTTCTGCCCGCCAAGGTCGATGCGGTAGCGCAGCGAAAGCATTCCGCCGCGCTCGTCAAACTTCCAGTGCACCGATTCCGTTTCCACCGTGAGCGGAAAGGTCCCGTAGGGTGTTGCATAGTATGTGGTGTGGGTCTCGCCCGGGCGGAAGATCATCTCGCTCGTCACCGCGCCAAGACGCGTGAGCACCGCGCTGCCCTCCGCAAGGTCAAGGCGCGTGACCGTCGCGGCAGCGCCGTCCGCTCCCGGCTCTTCGTAGCGCAGGCGCAGACCCTCCGCCGTTTCCTCGATCGTACCCGGCAGATGCTGCTCGGCGCCGTCCGGCGTCATTCCTTCATATTGCTGCTCGCCGTGCACGGTGAACCATACGTTTCTTTTCATAGTCTCTCCTGTTTTCGATCGTTTTTGCCATCATACTACGATGCGGCAAAAGAAACAAGCACCCGCCGCTTTTTTTCGCTTTTCCCTGTTTTTGCTATAGCAAAAGAAAAGAGGGCGTGCTATAATCTCTGCTATGCAGATCTTTTTCCGGCAAAGGGGGGCATCACAATGAATATTGAATTGACGGAAAAGCAATTCCGCCGTCTGCTCGATCTGGTCTATGTCGGCAACTGGGTGATGAACTCCACCCGCGGCGACGACCGCATCCTCGAATACGACGATGTGGAGAGCGCCGTCTTCGCCCACTGCCTCTCCCATGGCATGGTGCCCTTGGTCGAGGCCTATCAGGGTGAGCTCATCCCCTCGCGCGCATTCGCCGAGGGCGGCATCCACGAGGCGATCATGGCCTATGAGGACACGATGTTTTTCGAGATCCTCGCTCAGGAGCTCGCCCTGCGCGATATGGAAACGGACGCGCCCACGCCCGACAATGTCGACGAGCTGCGCGAGCGCATGGACACCTACCTGGGCGAATTTGAACAGCACGGCACCGACAACATCACGGTCGAAATGTAAAACGGAACGAAAAGCAGCTCCACCAAAGGGTGGAGCCGCTTTTTTCGCAGCCGCTCAAAGCTCTTATGTTTTGATGCCCATCGCCTGCCACTTGCCGCTGCGGTAGCGGCGGTAGAAGATAGCACCGCGCACTGTCCAGTCGACGACCGCGTGAGCGAACCACACGCCGATCACGCCATAGCCCATATACTTGCCAAGGACGTAGGCCAGCAGCACGCGCACGAGCCACATCGTCGTCATGCTGGCAAGCATCGTGAACTTCGCGTCGCCTGCCGCGCGAAGGAACGACGGGATGGAGAAGGCGGGGATCCAGAGGAAGATCGAGGAAATGCCGTGAATGAGCGAAACCGTGACCGCGAGCCTTTCCGCCTCGGGAGAGACGTTGTAAATGCGCATGATGAGCGGCAGCAGCGCCATGATCGTCAGGTTGACCGCCGCCATGATGGCATAGGTCCATTTGACGATCTTTTTGAGGTAGGCGCGCGCCTGATCAAATTCGCCCGCGCCGACGCACTGGCTCACGACCGCCGCAAGCCCCAGGTTGATTGCCTGTCCTGCAAAGCAGTTGAAATTGCCAAGCGTGTTGCCGATGGCGTTGGCCACCATCGATGCCGTGCCAAAGGTCGAAATGAGGCTGAAGAGCACAAGACGGCCCAACTGGAACATACCGTTTTCCACGCCGCTCGGCACACCGATGTAGAAGATATTCTTCATCAGACGCATATTGAGGCGAAAGCCGCGCACATTCGAGAGGTGCAGCATCAGCTTATTATCAAAAAGCAAGCCAAGGATGACGGCCGCCGCCACCGTGCGGGAAACGAGCGTTGGGATTGCAACGCCGGCAACGTCCATGCCGAAGCCGAAGATCAAAATGGCGTTGCCCGCGACGTTGATGCTGTTCATGAGAAGCGAGACCTTGAGCGATACATCGCTCCGCCCCATTGTGCGGAAGAGCGCCGCGCCGCCGTTGTAGAGCGCGATGCCGGGGATGGACGCCATCACATATATATAATATGTATTCGTCGCCGCCATGACATCCGGCTCGATGTGGCCGAACATCGTCGTGAGGATCTGCGGACGGAAGAGGTAGAGCAGCGCCACAAAGAAGAGCGACACTGCCGCAAGCAGCGCGATGAGCTGCTGACCTGCGTTGCAGGCGTCCTCCTTGTGCTTTTGTCCGATATACTGACCCGCGACCGCCGCGCCGCCCGTCGCCATCGCCGAGAAAACGTAGATCATCAAATTGCTGATCGAGTCGACCAGTGAAACGGCGCTGATGGCCGCATCGCCGACGGTCGCGACCATCAGCGAGTCGGCAAGGCCGACGGTGATAGCCAGCATCTGCTCAAGCAGCAGCGGCCACATCAGCGCGACGAGCTGACGGTTTGTAAACATTACATTCTTCTCCCCGCGGAGGAAAACTGCTTTATCTGCCATGGATCGTTCTCCTTTTTTGTTTCGCGGGCTGTATCATAAGCCTTTGCCCCCGCTTTGTCAACTTTGTCAAACAATTGACAGGTAAGGCCCCAACGCTTCCCGCCACGCCTCCAAGAGTTTTTCCTGCGTCCAGCGGGCGTTTGCGGGTGAGGTGGAGGGCAGCTTGACCGCCTCGCGCCCCGCCAGCGCGCGGCAGCAGCGGTTGTAGCTATCATATGAGGTCCCGCCGTTGCAGAAAATAGCGCGGATGTCCGCCGCGTCCAGAATGACGCGCAGATCGTTCGGCACAACGTTCGTGATGCTCGCATCCGACGAGCCCGCGATCTCGCACGAGCCGATGGTGTCCCACAGGGCGACGCCGTGGCACAAAGCAAGCGAGCGCTTTTCTTCGACCGTTTTCGGCGTTTCCTCGCCAAAGAGCGCCGCGAGCGTCGGCCAGAAGCGGTTTTGCGGGTGGGCGTAGAAAAACGCCGCCTCGCGCGATTTGACCGACGGGAACGAGCCGAGGATCAGCACGCGCGAATGCGCATCGTACAGCGGTGGGATGTTGTGTACCTGACTGTTCTTTTCCATTCTCTCCCCCCTTTCCTTGGATGATACCATATCCCGCCGCGCTTTTCCAGCGGCACGAAGCGTTTTTCCTTCGTTTGCTGCCATTCTCGCACTATCTTTTTCCCCCGGCGCATGGTAGAATAAGAATAAGAAAAAGAAATCACGCTTCGCGTGCCGGCCATTGCGGCAGCGCAGGCATCCAGACACACACGGGAAAGAGGGTTTTATGAAAGACGAAGATAACGGCATCCTGCTTCTTGAAAAGGGAAAGCGAGGCCTCTTACAGATCGTATTCGGCCGCACGGGCGTCATCATCGTCTCGCTGGTCCTGCAAATACTGTTCCTTTTTGCCGCCTTCTATAAGCTCGAAGACGCGATGCCCTATTTCTGGGGCAGTAATACGCTGCTCTCGGCCGCGGTCGTACTGTCGCTCTTTGGAAACGACGAAAATCCGACCGTCAAGCTCACATGGTTTTTCATCCTGTCGGTGCTGCCGGTCTTCGGACTCATTTTATATCTCTTCATCCGCACCGACCTCGGCCATCGGCTGATGATCCGCCGCTACAACGACATTCAGGTGCAGACGGAGGATCTGGTCGCCTCGCCCGCCGCCTGCAAGACGGAGGACCTGCCGCCGGAAACGCAGGGCCTCGCCGCCTATCTTGAGCGCCGCGGCTTCCCCTGCTATCAGAACACCGAGGCGGAATACTTCCCCCTCGGCGACGACGCCTTCGAGATCATGCTGCAAGAGCTCAAGCACGCCGAGCATTTCATTTTTCTCGAGTATTTCATCGTGAGCGAGGGCTATATGTGGGGCCGCATCCTTGAGATCCTCACAGAGAAGGTGCGCGAGGGCGTGGAGGTCCGCCTCATGTACGACGGGACCTGCGCGGTCGCGCTCCTGCCCTACGGCTACCCGAAAAAGCTCGAAAAGCTCGGCATCGCCTGCCGGATGTTCGCGCCGCTGCGCCCCTTCGTCTCCACGCACTACAACTACCGCGACCACCGCAAGATCATGGTCATCGACGGTAAGGTAGGCTTCACGGGCGGCATCAACCTGTCCGATGAGTACATCAACCGCGTGCAGCGCTACGGTCACTGGAAGGACACCGCCATCGCCCTGCGCGGCGACGCCGTGCGCAGTCTGACGCTGATGTTCCTGCAAATGTGGAGCAGCGGCGAGTTGTGCTGCGATTCCTCGGAGTTCCGCAAGTATCTTGACATCGCCCAGCCCCTGCGCGAAACGAAGGGCTATGTCATCCCCTACGGCGACAGCCCGCTCGACCGCGACCTCGTCGGCGAAATGGTATATATGGACATCATCAACCGCGCCAACCGCTACGTGCACATCATGACGCCGTATCTCATCATCGACAACGAGATGCTCACGGCGCTGACCTACGCCGCACGGCGCGGCGTGGAGGTGCAGCTCATCCTGCCCCATATCCCCGACAAGGAGATTGCCTTTTCGCTGGCGCACACCTATTATCGCCGCCTCCTTGACAGCGGCGTGCAGGTCTACGAGTATGAGCCGGGCTTCGTCCACGCCAAGGTCTTCGTCAGCGACGACTGTAAGGCCGTCGTCGGCACGATCAACCTGGACTACCGCAGCCTGTACCACCACTTCGAATGCGCCGCCTATCTCTACGACACTCCCGAGATCCGCGACATCGAGCGCGACTTCCGCGAGACGCGGCAGAAATGCGTGCGCGCCAGCCGCGAGCTGCTGCGAAACGATCCGCCGATGCGAAAGCTCTCCGGCGCGTGTATGCGCGTCATCGCGCCGCTGCTGTAAAAAGTCCATAGAAGCAACGCCCCGCAGTCTTTTCAGGAAGGCTGCGGGGCGCTTTTCGCACTCCATCAGACACGCCGCCCGCGCTGGAGGACGGCGGCCGCTCATGATTCTCGCATTTTACAGGAAATGCCCAAATTTTGACTATAAGCGTTAAGATGTCACAAATTCAGTCATCCCCATTTTTTCGTCCATGGAATCCCGCCGGAACGCTCCCTATACTGAAAATAGAGATCAACAGATTGATTGCACAATCTTCAAAAAGAAAGGAATATAGATCATGGCTATCAAAGAGAACCTTCAGGTCGCAGCGATCAAGCAGGCGTATGCTTACCTGGACAAAGACCCCAATACCAACCTCCCCAAGCTGATGGAGCTGGCAGACAAGATGGACACCGCCAACGCCTTCGCCGCCCAGCGCGACGCGATCCGCCGGGCGATCTCCAACCCCGGCAACAACTGGTACCGTCTGGTCCGCAGCCTCTGGGACGACGTGGACGACAACGTACGCAAGAAGCTATTTGAAAACTTTGTCATCAACGCGAACTTCCTCTGGGCGCCGCGCCGCAGAGCCGCCATGGAACAGCACAACTGCAACGTGCCCTGGGCCATCCTGATGGACCCCACCAGCGCCTGCAACCTCCATTGCACCGGCTGCTGGGCAGCCGAGTACGGCAACAAGCTCAACATGGACCTTGACACGCTGGATTCCATCATCGTGCAGGCCAAGGAGCTCGGCATCCGCATGTTCATCTACTCCGGCGGCGAGCCGCTGATGCGCAAAAAGGACATCATCACGCTCTGCGAGCGCCACAACGACTGTGTGTTCCTCTCCTTCACCAACGGCACGCTCATCGACGAGGCCTTTGCCGACGAGATGCTGCGCGTGGGCAACTTCGTCCCCGCCATCTCCGTTGAAGGCTTTGAGGCGGGCACCGACTTCCGCCGCGGCGAGGGCACCTTCGCCCGCGTGAAGACCGCCATGGAGCTGCTGCACAGGAAGAAGCTGCCCTTCGGCGTTTCCTGCTGCTACACCTCGCAGAATTACGAGATGATCGGCAGTGAGGAGTACTTCGACTGGATGGTGGAGATGGGCGCCAAGTTCTGCTGGTTCTTCACCTACATGCCCGTTGGCTGCGGTGCGCCCACCGACCTCATGGCCACCGCCGAGCAGCGCGAGTTCATGTACCGTCAGGTGCGCGCGTTCCGCAAGACCAAGCCCCTCTTCACGATGGACTTCTGGAACGACGGCGAGTATGTCGGCGGCTGCATTGCCGCGGGCCGCAACTACCTGCACATCAACGCCAACGGCGACATCGAACCCTGCGCCTTCATCCACTATTCCGATTCCAACATCAAGGAAAAGACGCTCGTGGAGGCTTTCCAGTCACCGCTGTTCATGGCCTACCGCGACGGCCAGCCCTTCAGCGACAATCTGCTGCGCCCCTGCCCGCTGCTGGATAATCCCGGCGCGCTGACCGCCATGGTCGAAAAGTCGGGCGCACACTCCACGGATATGCAGATGCCCGAGGACGTCCGTTCTCTCTCTGAAAAGTGCAGAGAGAAAGCAGAGCTCTGGAAGCCTACGGCGGACCGCCTGTGGTCTTGCAGCCACGGCTGCAGCGGCTGCCCCGGCCACGAAAGCAAATAATGCCCCCCATTTCTGTCAGAGGCCGGGCTTTCCAAAAGTCCGGCCTCTGATTTTTGATCGTTTGCAAAAGCGCGCCCGCCCCCGTTAATGTTTTCGGCAAAGTGCTCTGAAAAATCTTCCAGCGGCGGCTTTGGATAAATTGGCGGCTTTTCCAAAGACTAAGCATCGTTCAGCAAGCGATAAAAGGAGTTTTGATCGATGAAAGCAACAGGAATCGTCAGGCGGATCGACGACCTTGGCCGTGTCGTCATCCCCAAGGAGATCCGCCGCACCATGCGTATCCGCGAGGGTGACCCGTCACTGATAACATTGGCACAGTGGGAGAGATTCTGCTTCGCCATGTTGGATCTGTCAAAAAGATGGGGGATGGATTGTACATAGTGACGGAGGATGAGGGCAAAGCCGTGGGGATTCGGGAGGGGTGAAATGGCAGGCAAAACCGCCGGAATCCGTAATGCGGATACCTCTTCAGCAAGATAGGACTGTAGCCCCATCGTCCGCCAGAAGCTTCAGCTGCGGGTGCAGCATGCACATCCACTTGTCATGGCGGGCCAAGTCCTCGCCCTCTTTGCCGACAAGCTCGCCCAGCCACTTCTTGATCTTCGGGTCGTTGACATTATCGTTGTAGACCCAGTCCTCGTTGGCGGTGTTGTAGGGCGGATCGATATAGATGCACTTGACGCGCCCCTCATACCGGGACAGCAGTGCTTTCAGGGCTTCCAGATTGTCGCCCCGGATGATCATGTTTTCGCTGCCGTTATCCTCGTCATGCTGCCCGTTTTCATCAAAGCTGTACTTGCGCTCCAGCACCCAAAACGGCACGTCCGATGGTGATAGATCACCTCGCTCTTTCCAGTCCATTCAAGTGTTGGCGTGGCTGATTTCCTCCGTAACCATTGTTTGTCTCGTAGCTCTAAATTTGCTTAACATGTCACACATTACAAGTGCATCTTTATAGTCTTTTTTAAAAGGCTCCATGTCATAGCCAGAAAGGCTGGGAAAATGCGGCAATCCAGTATTTCCCCTCCGCTTGGATATCTCATGGTATTCCCCCACATGGGTTTGTACATAGTTCAAAAAAGATTTGTATTCGTGTTCTGAACGAAAAACAATAATTGCTCGCATGTAGTCTTGATATGAGTATTCTTCGGAAGTTTCTTTGCAATGGTAAAACTCTAAAAGGCGGCAGCGCAAATCGTTTTGAATGTAGAACCCAAAACTGGAGGCCCCCGTATTCAACGGGTCATAAGCTCTGCATGGAGCAACAACAAAGCTCCTTCCCCCATCTAGGGCGATCCCTTGAAATTGTTCAATAGCGGTTTGGTGATATCTCAGCGTTACTAACCACCAACTTGGAGTTGTATTTACTTGGCCGAACATGTAATATTCATAGCCATTAGTAAATTCATCTTTTTCGCATGTGATGGTGTATTCGGGCGAATATTTGTAAAAATACCCCATATCGTTATCTTGTATCGTTTCCCAATCATCCGGGCTTCTTAGATAGTAACGAAATCTTTCAATCGGCGTGTCATCCAGATGAAAGCGTTTGCGCCATAGTTGCTCAACATGATTTATATCTGCTGATTTATCAATGGGCGTGTTAGTATCCATAACTCGTGTATAAATGCTGCTTGCGCGAACTCCCTCATATTGAGCAGTGAGATAAAAGGGTGTATTGCTACTATTCTCAATAACAATTGTGTCAATTACTCCGTTGCTGTAGTGAAGACTTTCAACATGTACAACGGGACGTATTCCACCTGCAAATTTTTTATCTTTTAGGAAATCAACGAGCTTTTGCGTGTTTTTCCTGTTGGGATCACAGCTTACATCAACAATGGAATAGTCTTGTTGCTCGTCGATGCCGATGATGATATAGGCAGTACGATTGCTTAGATTATTGGACATACAAATGATATCATGAAGCATGTCAGATTTATTTGTATACCACTGCTTTTTGAAATCCCAGAAACTGCCCTCTTGCCGCAAACGTATTAAATTAGTAACTTCCTCGTTCAAACTCAATCCCTGCTTAAAATGTTCCATACTGACACCGCCCTATTTTGTCCCATTCCAGACATACGCCGTATACCGTCCACCGCTGATCTTTATGACCTCGCCGGATTTCAGCAGCTCTGCCAGCGTGCGCTGGACGGTGATCTGACTGATATCCGGGCATTTGGCCATGATCTCACTCTTGGTGATCTTGCCGAGGTGATTTTTGATAATCTCGCGCACCCGGTCTGGCTTGGAAAGCCCCTTGGTGGTCAGCAGCTCAACCCGGCTTTCAAAATCCCGATACGCTGCCACTAGAACGCCCAGCATATAGGTGACAAAAGGCGCATAATCGTTTGTCCCCTCGTGCCAGTTGTAGGAGCTGGCTTGCAGAGCCTCATAATAGGTCTCCTTGGTGTCGGAGATCAGCTTTTCGATGCTGATATATTTGCCGACAAGATAGCCGGAGCGGTACAAAAGCAGCAGCGTCAGGAGCCTGCTCATGCGGCCGTTGCCGTCATTGAAGGGATGGATGCAGAGAAAGTCCAGAATGAAAATCGGGATCAGCAGCAGCGGGTCAAGCTCAGTATCCTGCGCGGCCGTCTGGAAGGCGTCGCAAAGTGCTGCCATCGCCCCCGGCGTTTCCCACGCGGAGACAGGCTCAAACCGGACGATCTTCCGGCCGTCCGGCTGTTCTTCGGCAATCACATTGTCCGAATTTTTGAAGCTGCCGCCGATGGACTTACCGCTGAACTTGTACAGGTCCCGATGCAGCTGCAAAATGACCGTCGGCTTTGGCGGGATATAGTCGTGGCTCTCGTGGATTGTCGCCAGCACGTCGCGGTATCCGGCGATCTCTTTTTCGCTGCGGCTCTGGGGCAGGGTCTTTTCGCGGACGATCTTTTTCAGGCGGTCGTCTGTTGTGATGATGCCCTCGATACGGTTGGACGCTTCGGTGCTCTGGATCTTCGCAACCTCCAAGAGATTGGACAGCGCATCCGCTTTGGCCTCGATAAAAAGATTCTGCTGCCCCTTGTACTCGTGGATCTGCGTCAGATACGCCACGACCTCCGGCGTCAGGAGCTTTTGATATTCTGCTTTGAAGTTGAAATCTCTCATTCAAATTCCTCATTCGGCGTTCAATTTCATCAAATACCATTCAATGATGCAATTACAGTATACCCGCGAATTGCATCATCGTCAATCTTAATTTTGTCATTTCTTGCGCGATGATAAAATTGAGATTGACGGTAAAAAGGCAGTCCGCTCCTCATCGGCACGGACTGCCTTTTGCATTTTCAGAGCAGGCATGACAAGCTGCATTTTTGCAGTTTGTATATGCACCTGCGAGGGAAATGAGGGATTGCAAAGGGAATATCCCTTTGCCGCGGGGTTTCCAATAGGGGCGCGAGCTGCCCTGTTGGCACACGATTTTGCTCCGCAAAGTCTAGTGTGTTATACCTTTGCTTCCGGCTGACGCGGAAAAGGGGTTGGCGGCGTACTCTGCGGTGCGGCAGAGTGTGGCGGCAAAAGCTTTTTCGCGGCAGGAGGACAGGCGGATTTTGTGACGTGGATTACGGCACAAACGCAGGATTTTTGAGCAGCAAAATCCGACTGGCCGGAAAAGGAAGTGAAGGTATATAAAGCCCCCGTCCCGCCGCAGCGTTTGCGCGCTAAAACCACCACGGCAGCTCCAGCCAGAGGTTGTCCATCGCTTCGCCCTCCAGCTTCTTCGCCCTGTTCTCGCTGAGATGAAAATGAATCGCTGTGCCGATCAGCGTGTGCCCAACATCGTCCGTAAAGCCATGGCGGTACAGAAGATACGTCTGCTCTCGCTCGGAGATTTGTCCCAAGCCCTCATACAGCTCCCGCAAGGTTTCTCTTTCCTCATAAACCCGTTCCGGAGATTTGGCGGTGATGTCCGCAACCGCTTCCATGCGCAGCAATCGCTCTTCGCCGGGGAGGACTTCATCCAGCCGGACTTTTTGAAGCCCCAGCCCATTTTCGGAATCGACCATTCGCTGCTCATATCGGGAGAAGGCGTCCCGAACCAGATCGGTCATGGCGTTTCGGATGAACGGCGCGGCATAGGTCAGAAACTTGACGCCGACGCTCTGATCGTAGGTGAAAATCGCCTTCAATAAGCCGATGCAGCCCTCCTGCTCTAAATCACCGATTTCTATACTGAGATCGCTTTCTGCCAGATTGGATTTGAGGAAAATCTCGTTGGCCGTTTTGCGGATGAAGCCGGAATTGTGTTCCAGAAGCAAATCGGCGGCATGGGCGTCCCCTTTCTGAGCCAGAGCGCAAAGCTGCTCATTGCACGGCTTGCGCATCGTCCTTCTCCTGTGATGCAGCGTTCGCTGAGGCGGACTGAAAAACATCGGTCAATGCCTGACCGAGCCGATTCAGCGCATCGGGGTCAACACCATCTGCTCCGGCGATGCAGCCTGTGATCAAGTTCGACACGAACTCCGGCGCAACGGTTGGGTTTTCCGTATCCTGTCCCTTCATGATCTCCGAAAACATTGCTTCCGCTTTCGCGGCTGTCATTGCCTGAATGGCTGCGAAGTCGTTGCCAATCTCCTTTTTCACTTCCTTGACTGCCAGCATGAATTGATTTTCGATGGTGGCAAGATCCGCCTGATAAACGGGCGTTTTCAGACGATTGATCTCATTCGCGGCTTGCGCAGCGGCGTTCGTCCTTACCGTTTTCCGCATCAGACTGCTGAGCGTGGTATAGAGCTGATTCTGCGCGGCGTACCCGGCGGCAAGCGTGTCGTTGAAGTACTGCTCCAATGTGTAGGTCAGCTCAAGGAAGCGCGGGCTTTCCAGCAGATAATTCACGACCTGCGCATTTGCTTTTCCGGTATAGAGGCTTCTCGCCGCCTGCGTGGACAGGCCCAGTTCGCCGATTTCGTAGTTCTTTCTGTCCGGCACGGTCGTTACGCCCAGAAGAAAGTCAGTGGACACGTTAAAGGCTTTTGCGATGCGGATGATATTTTCGTCACCCAGCTTGTCCGTCTTGCCGCTGATAAAGCGGCTCAGCGAACTTTCCGAACAGCCGATTCTTGTGGCAAGCTCGGCCTGCGTGACCTTCCGTTCCTTCAGCAGATCCCAAATGCGGTCACGGACAGCCGCGGGGAGAAATACCGATTCGTTGCTCATGAACATATCGCCTCCGATTCCAGTAAAAATCCTGCGCCAAGCAGATATTGTAAATTCAGTATAGCACATACTCTGCCCAAAATCTAGTACAAATGTTCTGTAATCGTTTTGTGAAATGACTTGAATATCCTCTCGACAAAAGCCTCCCGTGCTCTTGCATTTTTGCAAGAAAGCAGGAGGCTTTTGCTATTTGCTTGCATAAGTGCCTGATTTCGTCGGTCTAAGACCTTTTCTCCGTATATTCAGGTGACAAGGAAAAATTGTCAGAAAATTTTGAAAGGAGAAAATGCCTATGAACCTATTTGATACCGTGAAGGCCGCCGTCACCCCGCGCATGGCGGCGGAGCGGTATGGGCTGCCGATCCAGCAAGGCAGCATGATCTGCTGCCCCTTCCACGCCGACCGCACGCCCAGCATGAAGCTGAACGAGGATTACTTCTACTGCTTCGGCTGCGGGGCAAGCGGCGATGTGATCGACCTTGCGGCAAGGCTGTTCGGTCTGAGCGGCTATGACGCGGCGAAGAAGCTGGCAGCAGACTTCGGCATCACCGGGCAGAAGCCGTCCATTCTCGCAAAGCTACAGCGCGGCAAATCGCAGGCGGAAACCGAGCGGCGCTGCTTCCGCGTGCTGGGGGACTACCTGCGCATCTTGCAGGACTGGAAGGAGCACTGCGCCCCGCAATCACCGGAGGACGCCATCGACCCGCGCTATGCGGAGGCCTGCCATATGCTCGAGCGCATCGAGAACATGCTGGACATTCTGACCTATGGCACACCGAAGGAGCGGGCCGAAGTGGTGGCCGATTTGCAGAAGGACAACCGGCTGGCGCTGATGGAGGCGCGGAACCGGCAGATCAGGGAGGACGCGCATGGAACGAAATGAACCGCCCCGCTGGCTTCAGGACAAACGCTTCAACGAGGTGCTGTTCTGCGAGGACTTTCTGGCGGCGCACCCGATGGTATGTGTCGGCGGCAGCTTTTTCACGGTAGAGGGCCGCGTTGCCGACGAGGAGAGCATCCGGAAGCAGATTTATGAAGTGCTTCGCCCGCATTTCACCAGCGGCACCGCCCGACGCGCCACAAGTCTGCTGGAAACGCTCAAGCTGGAGGCCTACGCACCGGAATTGCCCATTCAGGAGGATCGGATTCACGTGGCGAACGGCCCCCTGTTTCTCAATGGCGAGTTTCGTGCCGAAAAAGAATTCTGCCGCAACCGGCTTCCCATCCGATATGACCCCAACGTGCCGCAGCCGGTGATCTGGCTGCGGTTTTTGTCTGACCTGCTAGAGCCGGAGGATATTCTGACCTTGCAGGAATACCTCGGCTACTGCCTGATCCCGACGAACCGCGGGCAGGTCATGATGCTGCTCAAGGGCAACGGCGGCGAGGGCAAGAGCCGCATCGGCGTGGTGATGCAGAAGCTGCTGGGCGGCAGCATGAAAAACGGCAGCATCGCCAAGGTGGAGCGCAGCCCCTTCGCCAGAGCCGATCTGGAGCACGAGCTGCTGATGGTGGACGACGACATGAAGCTGGAGGCGCTGAAATCCACCCACTATCTCAAGTCCCTCATCACTGCCGAAATGCCGATGGACTTGGAGCGCAAGGGCGAGCAGAGCTATCAGGGGCAGATGTACGTCCGGTTTCTGGCGTTTTCCAACGGCGATCTGGAGTCGCTCTACGACCACTCGGACGGCTTTTACCGGCGGCAGCTCATCCTGTCGGTGAAGAAAAAGCCGCCGAACCGGGAGGACGATCCCTTTCTGGCGGACAAGCTCTGCGGCGAGAGCGAGGGCATCTTCCTCTGGTGTCTGGAGGGCCTGCGCCGCTTGCAGGCCAACAACTTTCGGTTCACGGAGAGCAGCCGGACGAAGTCCAACCGTGAGGATGCACGCCGCGAGGCCGACAATGTGCTGCTGTTTCTCCGCTCCGAGGGCTACATCCGCCTGAAGGCCGACAGCACCATTCCCTCCGCCGCGCTGTACGGCATCTATTGCCTGTGGTGCAGTGACAACGCCTACAAGCCGCGCTCCGCGCGGACGGTGAGCATGACCCTCAAGAAGCACGCCGATGAGTTCGGCCTGGAGCACGACAACCATATTCAGAACGCCCTCGGCAAGCGGGTCAACGGCTTCTGGGGCATCGAGGCGCTGGTCGCGCCGCCGGTTTTATGAGAACAGACTCAAATTTCTCCATCCCATCCATCCCAAGCATCCCCAAAACCCCGGATGGATGGGATGGATGGGATAGATGTTTTCAAGTTCAGACACAAAGGAGGATGCAATGGGAAGAATCTATTATAAGGAGCTGCCGCTGTTTCATCTTTACGACAGCGATTTGACCGGCACGCAGAAGCTGCTGATGACGCTGCTTCTGGTGGCGCGGTACGACATTTACGACTTGAGCTGCCTTGCGCGGATGCGCCCGGAGGACGTGGCCGCCGATCTGGCAGCGCTGAAACGGAAGGGGTATCTGCAAGGCAGGTGAGAATCGGAAAGAAATTTGCGCGGCGGCGAAAGGATTTTACGAAACCGCGCTGCTTGGAACCGCGCACCGGCTTCACGGATGCGCGTGGGGCTGCACGGAACTCTGCAAAGTCACGCGGTTTCGAAAAGTCGATACCCCTCACTTATGGGGAGGGCATCGACCGCCGTGTTTCCAGCGGATTTGGGGAAAACAGAATATTACGCCAAACAGCGAAGCAGGTTTTCGGAAACAGAAACCCTCTTCGCTGTTTTCATCACGAAAATTTGGGAGGTTTTTATGAACATCAGAAATGAGATCAAATCGCAGATCGTCCGCGCCGGTTTTACCATGCAGGAGGTCGTTGACCGGCTGGCTGACGAATACGATTGGAGCGACAGCGTTTCCAACCTGTCTGCAAAATTGCAGCGGGAGAGCATCCGCTATAAGGAGGTCGTGGAGCTGGCCGACGTGCTGGACTGCGACATCGTGTGGGTGAAGCGAGGGGAGCGCCGATGAAAGCACAGTACGCCATTCTCCGCTTTGCCAAGTACAAGGGGCCGGAAATCGGCCACATTGAAGCCCACAACGAGCGTACCAAGAAGAAGTACGCCAGCAATCCCGACGTGGACACGTCCCGCAGCCACCTGAATTTCCATCTGGTGACGCCGCAGCGCAAGTACCGCGCCGAGGCGGAAAAGCAGATCGCAGAAGCGGGCTGCCGCACGCGGTCGGACAGTGTGCGCGTGGTGGAGGCGCTGGTGACGGCCAGCCCGGAGTTCTTCAAGGGAAAGAAGAAAAGCGAGGTCAAAGCCTATTTCACCGAGGCGTTGGCGTTCATCGAGAAATATCAGACCAAGGACACAATCATTTCCGCCGTGGTGCATATGGACGAGAAAACGCCCCATATGCACCTTTGCTTTGTCCCGCTGACGAAGGATGGACGGCTCAGCGCCAAGGAGATCGTCGGCAACAAGAAAAAGCTGACGTGGTGGCAGGATGAGTTCTGGAAGCACATGGTCAAAAAATATCCCGATCTGGAGCGCGGGGAGAGCGCCAGCCAGACCGGGCGCGACCATATCCCGCCGAGGGTGTTCAAGGAGGTCGTCCACCTGAACCGGCTGAAGGAGCAGATCATGGACATTCTGAACGACACCAATCCGTTCAACAAGAAGGCCAAACTGGACGAGCTGGAAGCGCTGCTGGACAAGTACATCCCCGGCGCGGAAGCCCTGCGGACGAAGCTCAAGAAATACGACGCCGCTTATAAGGCGCTGACCGCCGAGAATGCGGCGATGGAGAAACAGTTGGACGCATCGTCCAAGGAAAGCGTTCTGAAAAAGCTGGAGATCAACGAAAAGCTCCGGGAGCTGGACGAACTGCACCGCATGGTGGACGTCCTGCCTCCGGAGATTTTGCAGGCGGCAAAGCAGGTGGCCGCGCATAAGCAGCAGGAAAGATGAGGAAACTAAGGGTAATGAAGGAGGCTGGTTCTATTTGGAGATGAACGTCAGGGACGATCAGAAGCTTGTTGAAATCTGGCTGACGAATGCAGAAAAAATTGACCCCGTCCTGCGGGAGGGGCTGAAAGAGATTTACGCCAAGTATAAGACGAAGAAATACATGGTCGCCGTATTCGAGTCCGGCAAGGGCGATCTTTACGAGAACACGCGGGATCTGCTGCTCTTCAATCGCCGTCGCAGCGCCGAAAAGGCCGTGCAGCAGGCGAAAAAGCAGCGGGCCGTGGGCATGGAGCGGTAAGCAAAGGGCGGAAGGGAGCAATCCCTTCCGCCCGTTTTCTTTTTGCCCAAAAGGTGTTTTAATCCATAATGTCGTACTGCTTCATCAGCTCGATGCGCTCCTTGGCTAGCTTGATGGAGCCAGAGGCGCTGCTGTCTGCGCTGGTCTTCTTCTCGCCCGCGTAGTGTGCGAGGCGCTGCGCCCATGCGACCGGCAGCAGGTACGGGCGCTTTTTAAGATAGGGATAACGACGCTCCAGATACTTCCGCTTGGGGAACACCGTCCGCAGGACGCTGCTCTTCTCCCCCGTCCGGCTGGCCTTGACGGCGTTCAGCGTGACGGTGGAGGAATGGAGGCGCGTTAGGTCGTTGGAGCCGTACACACCGCCGCAGAGGCTGTCATGCAGCAGCGGCTCCACGTCAACCGCGTCGCTCCACGGCGCGGGCAGGTCAAATTCGATGCCGAGATAGTCTCTCGCAATGCGGAACGCCGCCGCAGCAAAGGTCGCCGCGTGGACGCTTTCGCACTGCTCGTGCAGGCGCTGCCAGTCGATCTCCGCGTGATACGCCCGCGCCCACAGGCCGATGTCGCAAAACTGCCGCGCCCCGATGCCGCTGCGCACGAAGTGCTTGTAGGCGTGCAGAAGCAGGTACAGCAGGTGCTCGTGGGGCGGCATGGCGAGAAAGCCGTCGGTTTCGACGGGATTGAGGTCGGCAAAAAAGTGGTTCAGCTCGTCGTGCGCGTCCTCGGCAGAATCAAATAAATGCCGATGCAGCTCGATGTAGAGCGGGCTGCCGTCTTTCGTGTAGGACACTTCGTCTGCCGCAGTCAGCTCGTCCGCAGGCGTGCCGGTGCGCAGGCCGTTCGCCAGAAGCTGCTCGTGGCAGGCCATGAACTCTGCGTCCGGAATGTAGAGATCATCGTCGGCGCTGATGCGGTGGTCGGTCTGCGGATACAGACGGCTGCAAAGCTGACCCTTGACCGTGATGGGGTGCAGTCCCACCGCGCGGAGATTCTGGTAGAGTCCTGCAAATTCCGATGCGCGCATGGTCTGGTGCAGCACCTGCGCGATGACCTGCTGCTTGACGGCGGCGAACAGCGCCGCGTTTTCCGCAGCGGCAGGCGTCTTGCGGGCGGCCTCGAAGACGATCGGCAGCAGCTTCTGCTGCCCCGCCAGCGCGAAAATGGCAGGCCAGTCCACGTTTTCAGCGGGGAGCGCCCCGCCGGAAACGGCAGCCTTGGCGATATGAAGGAATCGTTTTTCGGTGGCGGTCAGGGTCATGTTCGTGTGCCGAACCCTTTCTTTCTGTTTTTCGATGGCGTGAGCGGTAAGCAGCGACGCAGCGCCGAGGAACGCGCCCATCGTGTTGCAGATCACATCGTCCGTCTCCGCAAGCCCCAGCGCGCAGCGATACTGGGCGTACTCGATCCCCGCGCTGAGCGCGTAGCCGACGAGTGTTGTGAGGATGATTTTGCCCCAACGGTGCCACCTTCGCGGAAGCGCGTTGGAAAGCGTCAGCCCCAGCGGGAAGAAGAGGAAGACGTTCATCAGCATCTCGCGGTAAAGCTCCGGCTGTATCCGCGCGGCGGTCAGGGAGGCAAAGGGGGTGAGGATCAGACCGGTGCTGCCTTCGGCGCGGCTGAATAAGGTTGCGTAGAGGATGGCGGCGGTCAGCAAGGTCGCCAGAATGAGGTTTCCCCACCGCCAGCGCCTCGCCCCCACGCGGGCAGGCAGCGCGCCCCAAGCAGCAAGCGCCAGCACCATAAAGGTGATAATGCTGATGAATGAACGGGTGTAGATGTAGTGAAGCATGTTAATCTTGTGTTCGGGAGCGTCTTCTGAGTTTGTCCTGTGCTTGTTTGAGATACGGAGTAACCAGCGTTTTCGCATAACGGTAGGTTTCTCTATCAAACATCGAAGCCACCACAAAGAACAGCGGTATTACAACAACGCTGGTGATAGCCGCCCACAGAATAATGCGGGGGTAGGTATCCAGTGCAATGCGGGCAAACAGCGGTTTGGACAGCACTGTTACCGCAATGAACAGCGCCAGGTTGACCAGCCAGCGGCGATAGGTCTTCCACGGGCTGCGGTGCAGGATTTTTTTATTGGCATAGATAATCATGGCATTTGCTCTGAAAAGCAGTGCCGCAATCGTACCGATCAAAACTCCATAGATTCCCCAGACAAGGACTCCTATCAGGGAAACGATAATATTAATTGCCATTTCAACCCAAGCGTGCCATTGCGTTTGTCTGAAATGTCCTGCTACATGAATTGCTTTTGCGGAGGACAGCCTGCTGTTTTCTAATAGTGCAATCGCAACAAACAGCACGGATAATGCGCGGTCAATATAATTCATGTCTGTAATTCCAGCTGTGTATATTTTTAAAAATGGTAAAATGTATGTGTACGCTATAAAAAATAGTGAAAACGATAGTGAAATATATACCAGTTCAAAGCTATCCTGTAGCTTCCCGTATTTTTTCTGGTTGATTCCCAACTCCTGCCCCAGCACAAAAGTAATGCTTCCGGCAAGGTTTGCAAGAAGGGTTCCAACCATACCAAAAAGCAGTGCATACATGGAATACACGCTTACTACGCTTAGACCGCAAAAAATGGATAGTGTGACGGCATCGGTACTACTGAAAATCGTTCCGGAAAGTTGATGCGCCAGCACCGAATTCCTCTGAGAAAGCTTATCGTAAGCAGGATTAACTGTCAAATCTATCCATGCATAGTTCTTTCTTATATAGAAATCAATGTATACCATTTGAACTAAGCTAAGCGCTAAATACAGAGATTGAACAGCTATGACTCCAAAGCCAAGCAGCAACAGCAGAATTTTCCCGACGCTCGTAAGAATGCCGATAACCGTTGCGAGATTTGTAATGATGTATGTTCTGCCTTCTGCTTGCAATAGTATTTTGTACTTCCCCTGAAAATAGTAGTTTACTACTCCGGGCAAACCACTGATGAGAACTACTATAGTTATCGTTCCATATGGGAGAGAGGATTTTATAATAACCGGATAGATCGCGGAAAGAATGATAACCGTCAGGAGATATGCAATGCCCGTACGCTTATAATATAAGTTTGTTGCAGACATGATAGCATTGACTGAGGCTTCATCATGTTCTGCAACAGGTTTGTATAGTGCCTGTAACGAAGCTAAGCCAACGCCTGCTTCTAAAAGGCTGGCATATCCCAATACCTGAGTTATCGAACTGAGTAGGCCGTTATTTTCCGAACCCAAATTGACGAGCACAAGGCGCGGTATTACAACACCAAGAACAATTGTAATTACCTGTCCTAGAACACTTGTTAAAATGTTGTACGCACTCTTCTGTGCATTTGAAATACCCATCATCTACACCAAACTCCGCAACAGCGGAACCTTCGACAATATCCACGATGCAAGAAAAGAAACTGCAAAAATTCCAACGGACGACATGACTATTGCCACCACGGGTTGGCAATAGTCGGGCCTTATCTTCAAAATATGATAGAGCAAGGAAACAAAAAACACATGCGTTAAGTAAACGCCGAACACACGCTGCCCTAAAAAAGTCAGCAACCGTGAAACATTATCTGAAACGTGAAGTCTCTGCGCCGAGGTAAATACCGCCACAGCAATCGAGCACGAGAAGACTCCTAGCGGCAGTTCGAAGGCCGATGATTCCAGCTTGCAGATGGCAAAAAGGCTCCATTTTCCGCCAACAATCGCACATACAGACAAAACGGCCAAGATATAGCACGCCTTTTTCAGTTTCCCTTTAAGTGGGTTCAGCATTAAATAATACCCAAGCAAAAAATAGCCGCCATAACCCGCAATTACAAACGGTGAATACGGGAGAAGATCACTGCCAAGTCCGGTCTCTGCTGCAAAAGCGTTTATTTGCCCAATGAGCAGAGAAAATACGCCCCACATGATCAGCGCATATTCCAGTTGCCGCTTTGAACCATGACAGGTGATCAACCGGAAGAGAGGCACAGCGATATAAAGCATGACCAGCGTATACAAAAACCACAGGTGATAGCCAGTATTCCCGGTAACGATTCCATACACGGCGACCGGAACGCTTTTAGCAGAAAGCGTTCCGTAAATGTATTGGTCCAGTAACGAGTAAAAAAATCCCCATACGATGATGCAAACAACGATATGGAATATGCTTTTCTTATAGAGTTTCTTTAGTGTTAGTTCCCTACTTGGCTCAAGGAACAACGCACCGCTGACCATAAAGAATACCGGAACAGCCCAACGTGAAACACTGTTAAGTAGCCAGTTTACATTCCAAGTGGGAGTGGCAGTCTCGCAAAGACGAAGTCCAACACTTGTGACATGAATGACAATCACAAAAAAGATTGACACAATGCGAAGAATATCGAAATACCCGACCCGTTTATCGTTCATATTATTCCCCCAGCAAATCATAGAACTTTTCAATTTCTTCCACATTGCCCTTCTTTTCCTGAATCTGATAACCTTTAATATGCTGATACAGTTCTTGATCCGTTGCCAGACGGATGATCCCATCCGCAACGGCCTCTGCGTTCATTTCGACTACAAGGCCATTATCGCCATCGATCATCTGTGCATATACCACATCAAAGTTCGTAGTCACACAAGGAGTATTCAGCATGCGTGCTTCCGCAAGGGTCAGGCAATAACCTTCAAATTTAGAGGTCTGGACATAGATATCTGCTGCTTTCATATAGGGATAGGGATTTGCCTTCGCGCCCAACAGCGTAAAACAGTCACTGATCCCATACTGCGCAATATCCTTTTCAATTGGCGCACTATCCCCACTGCCTACTACATACCAGTGGAATTTGACGTTGCGTTCTTTCAGTAGCCATGCGGCTTTTGCGGCAATATCATAGCCCTTCTGCGGTACAAGGCGGCCCACCGTGACCAGCGTCAAATTTCCCTCATTTGCCAGAGAGCAAGGTCGATCGGCCATTGTAAATATCGTCGCAGGATTATTGATGTCATAAATCGTCGTCATTTTTGCCGCATACTCTGGGAAAACTTTCTGCAGAGTCAGGCATAGCTTGTCTGACACACAGATAATTCCCGTAAACGCAGCATAATACTTGCAGTCAAAATCCTTGTTATGGCCGACATTTTCATAGTCAGCGTTGACCCACGCGAACTTCTTCTGCGCCTGAACCTTTTCCGCCACGAAATGGGTCGGTGTTCCCTGTCCCCAAGCGATTGCCACATCGTACCGTTCCGGCAGCGGGTCATACGCCGCAGCAGAATATTTCCAGTAGGCTTGCGCGTCATGCAGCGGGCTGCCCTTTTTCGCATTGGAGCGCAAGAAAAGGCTTGTGCGCACTCTGGCAGCAATGCGGCGAAGGTCAAAGGAGAGCATCTGTTTTGCCATACTCTGACTGCAAAAAGCCGTATAGTCCAATTCTTTTCGAACGTGAACCTCAGGCGGCAACAACTCTTCAAACATGCCTCCGCGGCGAAACATTTGCAGTGTCACGTTATATTTGTCATAGTCAAGCAACGACAGAAGTGACAGCAGGCTTTTTTCCGCCCCCCCGCACCCCAAAGAATTGATTACAAATAAGATGCTTTTCCTCATTTCTCCCCGTCCCTCAGCACTTTGTCTATATACGCCTTTGCGTGGTCGATCTCTTCTTTCAGGCAGCGGCGCACGGCTGTCCAGTCCGTGCCATCCGGGATCTCCGTCTCTGCTGTTACCATGTGGTCAGATAGCCCCAGCATGGCGGTAAAGTCGCGCATCCGCGTATTGATTTTCTCCGTGCGCTCCACGACGGCGAATTCCTTCTCGAATATCACCGAAAACGCCGTTGCGTGGAAGGAGTTGGAAAGCACAAAAGCCGCGTGCTGCATGAGGCCCAAAAACGCCTCCGGGCCACAGAGTGGGAAGCAGCGTTCGGCGTATGGAAGCTTGAAGACCGAGTAGATATGCAAGCCTCGTTCCGCCGCAATTCTCTCCGCCAGCTTGCGGACAGCAGGGCTATTATCAAAGTCATATACCAGCAGATATGGTTTCTCGCAGCGCTCCGGCTTCTCAGCCATCGCCTCCCATTGCGCTCGTTCAAGCAGAAACACCGGGTCAAGGACAGTCGTAGCATTCTGAACGCCCAGTGACTTTAATACAGATAAACCAGACCTCTCACGAACGGCAATGTGATGCAATCGGTGCAGATACTGCGCCGTCACATTATGTAATTCCTTCGGGAACTCGTCCACCGCAAAGCTGGCCGCGTAGGAGGCGCGGACTCCCTGCTGCACGAAGTCCAGATAGAAGGCGGGGTCTTTCCCGTTGGGAAACAGCGGATTCCAGATCTGGTCGCTCCCAGCGAAAAAAGCATCCGCCTCGGGGGGATCGGCCTTTAGCTCTTCATTAGAGACATACCGTCTGGTCAAATCAAGGTGCTTGGCTGTGAAGCTGTCAAACGCCTTCTTTCTCGGCAACACGCGAAGCCGCCCCGGCAGCTTCGCCAAAAGATACGCCTCGCGGACAAATGGCTTATCATATTTGGGATTGCCGACAACATCCAGTCGGTAATGCTTCGAGAGGTAATCCGGTTTATAGTCGATGATCTTCACGTCATGCCCCAGCGACTTCAAATAGGTTTGCAGGGCGTAAGCCTGTAAGGATGCGCCGACGTTATAGACATCGTGGCAGGTGATCGTACAAATTTTCATGACTTGACCCTTTTCGTAATCCTCCGCCATATTCGTCCGACTTTCGCTCTGATCTGCGTTCTTTTCGGCAGCCAACTCATAGAATACCAGTGGATCGAGTAGGTGTTCTCCGTTTTTGTCAGCTTGCCCGTTACGCTGTCCAGCGGGTTGAAGTAGTCCGCCGGATAGACGTGAATCCCCGCAACCAGCTGCTCCTGCCCGTTGCGCACAAGGCCGAAGCGCTCCATCACATCCGTATTGAGATGCGGGCAGCCTACGGGCGTGACGCTGCCATCAGCACCGGCAAAGTGCAGTTTTTTATATTCCTCGATCATCGCCTGAATCACCGGATGGTGGGCCTCAGCGGCGATGGTCAGACCGGAGGCAACATACTGCTCGTTCTCAAATCCAATGAATCCCTCGTCATCCAGCAGCGGTGAAATGTCCCGCAGCACCTCCACGTCGGTGTCGAAATACACGCCGCCGTACTGCTCCAGCACGACAAGGCGCATAACGTCGGACACGAAGGCGTACTTCTTCGCGGTGTATGCCTCTGCCATGAAGGGCATAGCAAGATAGTCGCAGTTGTCCTCGTTCCACTCGCGGATCTCAAAATTTGGGCAGAACTTCTTCCAGCTGGCGATGCACCTCTTGGCAAGCTCCGGCTTTTCGCCTCGGCCAAACCAGCAGTAGTGGATGATTTTTGGGATCATGGGTTCAGTCCTCCATCAGCGCGTAGATCTTCTCGACCTCCGCACTGTTCGTATAATCTCTCTTTGCGCAGTTCTCCGACAGCTGCTGCATCCAGGCAGGGTCGCGCAGCAACGCGGCAATTCCGGCAGCGCAGCCTGCATTGTCCATAGGGACGATCACGCCGTCCACCCCGTCCTCTAGCTGACTGCCAGAGGTAGCGTAGTCCGTGATGACGACGGGCTTTCCAAGCAGCTGCGCCTCCCGCACGGTAACGGCCTTGCCCTCGTAACGGGAGGGCTGCACATACAGGTCGCAGGCGCGCATATAGGGGTAAGGGTTGTCCTTTTTACCGAGGATGATGACACGTTCCTGCATCTCGGCCTCGTCGATCTTCTGACGGATCAGCGGCTCATCGCCGCCATAGCCGATGAGATACCACGTTACGTCAAGGCCGTCCGCCACCAGACGGCGGCAGATATCCGGCACATTGTCGAAGTTTTTCTGTTCTGAAAAGCGACCAACAGACAATAATTTAAACGGTTTTTCTTTTTGCATTTCGCCCTGCGGATTATTGGATTGGCGTTCGATCAGATTTTGGGGAAGAATATTCTCCACTGTTCCTGTCAAATGCGAGAGTTCAGGAAACTCTGTATCGAATGCAGCAGTCACCTGCTCCGACACGCCGCAAATTGTGTCAAATCTGTTCCACATGGCAAGCTCTGCCGAGCGGTCGAAGGTCAGCGCCGTGTAGTCCGTGTGGATCCACGCCGCGTATTTCTTCGCCTTCACCCGTTCCCGCGCAAAATAATGCGGCGTCAGGAAGCTGATGGCAAGATCGTAGGTCTTGTCCGAAATCTGCGGCATAGAGTTCAGCGTATACTTGTGGCTGTAGGTCAGCGCGGTGACGGACGGTTTGTCGCTGGGATGCTTCCGGTCGAAGCGTCTCGCGACAAACTTGCCACTCAGCCGCCCGCATAGCACGCCCAGCTGTCCGCTCTTGACGAGCGACGCCATGGGCACGGCCAGCGAGGCATACTGTGGAATTTCTGGCAGAAGCTTTGCCTTGGGGTTCAGATACGGCATCAGCTCGCCGCTGTGCCGCATCAGAAAGAGGTCAACGTCGTAGCGGTCGTAGTCGATGGAATCCAGCAAGCCCAGAAGGCTGCGCTCCACGCCCCCAAGCTCCATCGCTTGGGAGAAGATGAGAATGGATGGTTTCATGCAGTTCATTCCGTCCTTTTCCCTTGTTGGCATTTCTTTTCGGCGCGCTCCCAGTCCAGCATGGTTGGATCATTGATAATGCGATAAAGGCGATAAAGCGCCGGGATATGATATAAAAGCTGATATTGAACTTGTTCCTCTAACCTCATAACACCATGCCATTTGTCGGCGCAGAACGCATATAGTTCCTTGCAGACCTTCTGTACGTTCTGTTTTTCAGGAGAAAACATTTCCAGATATCGATATGCCAAAAGCGTTCTCAAAATCTCGTGCAATATGACGTTCGTCCCCCGCTTGCTAATTGAAAACAAGGAGTAGTTTTCTGCCAGAAATTTTGAAACTTTTATCTTCTCAGCGTGAGGGATGGTTCGCACCATCGACTCCGCCCGCTGAAAATAGTAATACAATGGCTCTGATGTCACAGCAATTTTGGTTTGCTTTTTCCCATACAGAAACAGCAAATTGAGCGCTACGTCCTCTCCCATTGCAATATCCGAACTCACCCGTCTTTCCGGAATGAGAATGCTTTTATACAGTCTCCCCCAGACGTGTGTCAAAGCGTGTGCATCCTTTAGCATCTGTTCTTCTTGCGCATACGCATATGTCACTTCATCAATGTTTAGTTCAGTATCAATCGTATACTCACCGATTTTTTTATAGCTGCATATCACAGCATCAGCATCCGACTTTTCCTGTATTGACATCAGCACCTCATAGAACTGACGATGGATCCAGTCGTCTCCGTCTACGAACGAAATAAAATCGCCCGTTGCCGCAGAGATAGCAGCGTTTCTCGCCGAAACAAGACCTCCGTTTTTTTGGTCAATCACTATCACACGCGAGTCTTTTTCTGCGTATTCGTGCAATAAACTTGATGTTCCGTCCGTGCTGCCATCATTTACACAGATGACTTCTAAGTTTTGATATGTATTTCTGAGGACGGAATCAAGGCAGCGCCTTACATACGGCTCAATGTTGTAAAACGGAAGGCAGACCGATATTTTTTTGCTGCTGTCCATTTCTTCCTCCTCTGTTTATATTACTTTTTTGTCTTTCTCCTGATATACCCCGTCAGCATCCAGTTGCCGGGGTACAGAGCACCGTCAGATAGGATACCAATAGAAGTAATGCAGATGTTCCAGCTCTGTGCAGAAATTGATATCGCCCATGATTAGCCAGATAAAGTTCACACGCCGATGGCGTCGAGAAGCCCCAGCAAGCTGCGCTCCACGCCCCCAAGCTCCATCGCTTGGGAGAAGATGAGAATGAATGGTTTCATCTCTGTTTTTTTCTCTCCATCGACCGTTTGTGCAAAAGTACATAGAGTTTTTCTGGCATAATACTTTTGACAAAATGCTTTGCTAGATCAATATAAATATATCCATATAGATATCTTGGAAAATGAAAAAGAGAAAAACCATCTCTCATCACATGTGCAGCATTCATGCGTGACTTCAAGCTTCTGCGACTAGCGGCGGCGTGGTCATCGCGCATTTTATAGAGCGGCTCGTCCAAATTATATCCAGCGTACCCCTTGGCGTAAAGTTTGTACCAAAGGTTAACATCTTCAAAGCGAAGCATCCGCCTATCTTCCGTATAGCCTCCCACTGCCAGATACGCCTCTCTACGGATCATACAAGGAGCGTGACAATGGACTGGACTGTGCTTGATAAAGTCGCGCTTGGTAGGCTCTTCGATCGCATAGCTTCGCCCCCAGTCACCATGCTCGTCAAAGAAGATCATCGGCGTGCTGACAATGGCATATTCAGGGTGTGCGTCTAGGAAAGCAGCTTCTTTTTCTAGCCGTGTAGGAAGCGAAATGTCGTCGCCATCCATCCGGGCCACATATTCGCCGGAGGCCACCTGCAAGCAGCGATTCAGCGTATGGTTCAGGCCCATATTCTGCTCGTTCTGGAGCAGTAAAATTTTCTCAGGAAACCTCCCCTGATACTCTTTTGCAATGCCATAGGTATTATCCTTTGAGCCATCATCGCACAAAATGAGCTGCCAATCTGAAAATGTCTGCGTGAGGACGGAATCAATGGCTTCCGGCAGCGTCTCGGCACAGTTATAGATGCCCATAATGATAGAAATTTTTGGCATATCCGTTCTCCTTTGCAGCTCTATTTAAGAAACTGCCCACATGGCCTATAGCCTATATAATGGCATGCAGCGGCGCTTAACCCTTCATCCTCGCCATGCACTCCAAAAGGAAGAATACTCCTGCCGAAAAGTTCAACTTACAGCAGGCAAAAAATGCCCACCAATGCGGAGGAAAATATCGCATGGGCAGCGTTTTGATTGCCGCACGATATTCCTTCTCTGACAGGATGCCTCGGATTTCCTTCAAGGCTTCACGGTTTGGCAGTGCCAGTGCATTTAAGCCCAAACCGATAATACTGAGGCTGATGCGGCTGTTAAGTGCGGCGTCAAAATCACTGCCGCACTTTTCCATCTCAATGTAACTGCGCATATCGGAAAACAGGTTCTTCCACTGAGCCGCCAGTTCCTTCCTATACTTAGAGGTCATTCCGGAATTTTTACGGTAATGGCTCAAATAGTCAGGAATGTAGGTGATGTTTTTCACATGCGCGAGATAGTGAAGATTAAATAGCCCATCCTCATAAGTCCCAATACGCTGCAAATCTGTAAAATGAATCTCGTTTTGCGCAATAAGCTCACGACGGTAGAGCTTTCCCCACACCGTACAAAGCGCATCTGCATTTTCAGGATGTGCAAGTTCTGTTCCCAAGAGGCCTATCATTCTACGTTGGAGTTCTCGACATTCCGCTGCATGAAAGGTTTTTTCCTCTGAAAAAATGGCTTTTGGAGCGCTATGATCCGGAAATTCTCGGATATAGGGCCACATCACCAAGTCAGCAGCATGCTCTTCCGCCTTAAAAACCGCCTTTTCGCAAGTGCGTACATCAATCCAGTCATCGCTATCTACATACATGACATACTCGCCCGTTGCAAATGAAAAGCCCACATTGCGAGCTGCGGAGAGTCCGGAGTTTTTTTGACGGATCACGCGAACTCTACTGTTTTTCAGAGCATATTCAGTCAATATCTCGCTGCTCGCGTCCGTTGATCCATCATCGACGCAGATAATTTCGACATTCTGATAAGTCTGATTGACTAAGCTATCTAAGCACTGTCTAAGGTATCGTTCAACATTGTAAACAGGTACGACGATGCTTACCCTTGGTGTCTGTTCCATATCAAATCAGCCTCCTGCTAGCTCGAGATACTCCGCCAAGCTTAACCTCGCAAAATCCTGATCAAACGGCTGGTTGATCACATTGGCATAGTAGAAATACGCAGCAAAGCCCAGTACCATCAGGATGGTCAGCGTTCTCCTATCTCTGCCGCCGATCTTTTTCAGCATCCACGGAAGCGACAGCGACTGGAAAAGCAAGAAATAATTTGCCAAGCGACCAAAGTAATTTGCCGTTCCGAACAGGCCAACAAACATAATGGCACCGTTCAGCATGGTCAGATTCATCGCGAGGTTTTCTGTTTTGGAGCTGTTCGTAAACAGCTTTTTCCGATAAAGGAACGACAGCGCAAGCGGCACATTGCAGACGAGCACGCGGAAAATGTTGACACCTTCTCCCGTGAAGGAGGAAACGGTGTATTCCTCGCCCAGCAGTGTCGTGATGCTGACCACCGTACCGATCAGCGGGCGCAGCAGGAAACCTGCCGCAAGAAAGATTGCCAGCATCCAATAGGTCTTTTTCGTCCACGGCTTGAATTCCATGAACGGCACCAGCAGATACATCAGAGAATAGGGGTGGATCAGCGTCGCAATCAGGATACCCGCCAGAAATAGCAGCCATCTTTTCCTGAGCGCAAACATTGTCGCAATGACCGCAATGCCGACTGCCGCCGCCTGCTTGATGCCTGCAAAAGCAAATGTGTAGCAGCCGGTGGTGAACAGCAGAAAAACTGTCAGCGGATAATTTGCCGAGTAGGCATGCACGAAAATGACGTAGCAGGCGACCGTCAGGAAGGCCCAGAACATCAGGAAATTCTGCGTGGACACGCCACGCATACTCAGCTGATAGTTCACCCAGTTGAACAGCGGATTCGCACCGATGCTCCTGTCCGCTGTTTCCCACGAGCTTTCCGTAATCAACTCGTAGCCATGACGGTACGCACCCGTATCATTACAGTGCGTCCGCAATCCTGCGAAGCCTGCCAGCAGAACGATGATCAATAGGGTACATAAAATCAATCGCTGCCGCCGATTGGGCTTTGCATGTCCGATCGAAACATGATCCGCGCACCACGCCAGGGCGATCGTTATGAGCATGAGGGTGACTAAATCGCGCATGTCAAATCTCCAAGTGTTTGATGGTTTCCGCCACAACGGCGGTTTTGCTGAACCTTTGCTCCATTCGCCCCCGGCCGCGGCGACCCATTTTACCCCGACAGTTCTCCGGCAGCTCCACAAACCGCCGCATAGCTTCATACAACGCGTCCGCGTCCCTCGCAGGGCACAGATACCCGCTGACACCGTCCCCCACCGCCTCGCGGCAGCCGGGGATGTCGCTGGTTATGAGCGGTCTCCCGGAGGCGGCAGCTTCCAACAGCACATTGGACATGCCCTCGTGATACGACGGCAGCACCACACAGCTTGCCATGGCGTAAAAGCGCTTCATATCCGACTGATAGCCGTGATACTTGACCACGCCAGCCTGCTCAAGCTCGTCCATAAGGGGCTTGTAGCCCTCTTCAAATGAGCCGACAATGTGAAACTCCACGCTGTCGCCGTATTCCTGCTTCATCCGCTTTGCGGCGGCAAACAGCTCGTCCACACCCTTTTCGTGCATGACGCGGCCCACAAAGAGAAAGCGCACCGCCCCCTCCTGTGGGTAGGACTGATAAGGATAATCTTCTAAATTGACGCCAGCACCGCTCAGCACCACGTCGCGCCCCTTCGGCACAACGCCGGTGGCGGCAAGGGTATCTCGGTTCCCTGTATTCTCAAAAAATACGACTTTCGCACTCTTCAACGCCGGTTTGTAGAGCGCCAGCACAAACTTCTTGAGCCAGCCGCCGTTTTCGATGGCGCTGCCAAGTCCCGTGATGTTCACAGCATAGGGGATGTGCGCCATTCGGCAGGCAAGGCCGCCGTAGATGTTGGGCTTGATGGTATAGGTCAGAACAAGGTCGGGCTTGACTTCTTTCAGAATCGCCCGGTATTGGCGAAAAAGCTTGCTGTCATGAAGCGGATTCATGCCCCGTCGGTCGATGGGAAGTTCAATCACGCGGTCAGCCAAATGCAGAAGTTCATCCCAGCGGTCATTGTGCGGAACGGCAACTGTGACGCTGGCATACTTTTTCAGTTCTGAGATCAAGTCCTTGCGGAAATCGTAAAGGCCGCCGCTGTGATTAGCCAAAATCAAAATTTGCATGACCGCTACACCTTGTCTACCTTCGTGATAACTACGCTGTCGTACATCATCATAACGATATCATCTTCGTAATTGCCGAATACAGGCGCGTTCTCGATGCCGTTCAGGTTGTTCTTAATAAGCTTAACAAAATCGACGCCCGCTCCATAAGCATGGAGATACGCGCCGCCAAAACGCGGATTGATCTCAGAGAGATAATACGTCTCGTCCTGATAAAAGAAATCCATATCTACAGGGCCGTTGAATTTCAGCAGCTCCGTGATTTGCTGAATGAATGCGAATAGTTTTTCATCCCTAAATGAAATGGTCTTGCTTGCTCCGCCAATTTTCGTTTCCAGCTTGCGCTTGGAAAACGCAGAAACTGCCTTGTGGCTAATGGTGTCAATATAAACGTCAGCATCCAGATCGCCGCCGTCCATCAGTCGCTGGATGATCAGTGTGGGATCTGCTTCGCACAGTACTTTCAGCGTATCGGCATCCTGCACTTTTCGAGCGCCGACACTGCCACTGCCTGTTCTCGGCTTGACAAATACAGGGAACGCCAGAGTGCCGTTTTCAATCGCCGCCATCGCGGAGGCATAGTCGCCCCAAGTGTCCGGCGTTGGGATGCCATGTGTGGTGAGGTACTGATACATTTTGAACTTGTCAAAGCAGAGTTCTGCTGTCTCCGTATAGGGCGCAAGCACCTCTATGCCAAATTCTTTAAAGCGGGCACGATTTTTTGCAAGCAATTCGATTTCCGGATCAATCAGCGTTGTGACCGCATTGATCTTCTCCTTGCGGCAAATGTCAAGAATCGTATCCAGATATGTAGGGTCATCTATGCGCGGAACAAGGTAATGCCTATCCGCCACATATAATGCAGGAGCCAAGTTGGACAGGTCCGCAGCAATGATCTTGTCAGCGGCATCCATTGACTTTCTAAAATCCTTTAATAACTCAACACGCCTTCCGGCACTGCAAAATAAGATGTTCATTTGACTTCCTCCACACTTTTTATGCTTCCCGTAAATGCTTCCATCGTTGCGCTGCCTTCTGCGCTGATCCCCTCGCGGGCGAAGACGCAGCGGATCGTCATGAAGATGATCTTCACATCCAGCGCAAAACTAACATGGTCTACATAGTCCACATCATAGGCAAACTTTTCTTCCCACGACGCAAGGTTTCGCCCGTGCACCTGGGCCCAGCCGGTGAGCCCGGGGCGTACATCGTGGCGGCGGTGCTGCTCATCGTTGTACAGAGGCAGGTACTTCACCAGCAGCGGTCTTGGCCCCACGATGCTCATCTTGCCGCGAAAGATATCCCACAGCTCCGGCAGCTCGTCGATGCTCAGAGCGCGCAGCTTCTTTCCAAAGCCCGTCAGCCGTTCCTTGTCCGGCAGCAGGTTGCCGTTTTCATCCCGCGCGTCGCTCATGCTGCGGAACTTATGGAGTTTAAAAATCTTTTCATCTTTCCCCGGACGCTTCTGACAGAAGATCACAGGGCTTCCGAGCTTCACACGCACAAGAATCGCAGTCACCAGCAGTAGCGGCGACAGGACGATCAGCGCGCACCCGGACAGCACAATGTCCAGCAGGCGCTTGACGTATTTTTCATAAAACCCAGCCTTATGCCGCATCAGAACATCCCCCGGATAACCTCGCACACGCGGTCCACATCGTCCATGCTCATCTTCGTATCGCTGGGCAGGCATACGCCGCGCGCAAAGAGATCGTCGCCCACCGGCGCATCGCTGACGCTGACAAAGGGGCAGCTTGCGAAGACCGGCTGCAAATGCATGGGCTTCCAGAGGTAGCGCCCCTCGATGCCAGCCTCGTTCAGCTTTGCCAGCATTTCGCCGGGCGTCACGCCGCAGCCCTCGTCCAGCAGGGCGACGGACAGCCAGCGGTTCGATTCCGCGCAGGGGAGCTCTGGCTGCATGGTCAGCGGCAGGCCTTTCAGGTTTTCGCAGTAGCGTGCAAAGATAGCCCGCTTCTGCTCCACGCGCAGCGGCAGCACCTTCATCTGCCCGCGCCCAATGCCCGCGCAGATGTTGCTCATGCGATAGTTGTAGCCGATTTCCTCGTGCTGGTACCACGGCGCGTTCTCGCGCGCCTGCGTGGAGAGCTTCAATGCGTGCTTCGCCTCATCCTCCGTCCGGCACAGCAGCATCCCGCCGCCGGAGGTGGTGATAATCTTGTTGCCATTGAAGGACAGGCCGCCGAACTCACCGAAGGTGCCGCACTTCTGCCCGTTGTATGTAGAACCCAGCGCTTCGGCGGCGTCCTCGATCAAGGGAACGTCATGCTCGCGGCAGATGGCGGTGATTTCGTCCAGCTTCGCGGGGTTGCCGTACAGATGCACCGCGACTACCGCCTTGGGCGCGCCGTGCAGCTCGAACGCACGGCGCAGAGCGGCGGGGTCCATATTCCACGTTTCGCGCTCGGAGTCGATGAACACAGGCTTCGCGCCGCAGTAGGCCACGGGGTTGGCGGATGCGGAGAAGGTCAGGCTCTGGCAGAACACCGTATCGCCGGGCTTCACACCTGCGAGGATCATCGCCAGATGCAGCGCTGCCGTACCGGCAGACAGAGCAACGGGATAGCCCTTGCCCATGTAAGCGCCCATCGCTTTTTCAAATTCGTTGACGTTCTCGCCCAGCGGCGCGATCCAATTTTTCTGAAACGCGTCGTGAATGTACTCCAGTTCATAGCCCTCGTCCGACATATGCGGGCTGGCCAGCAAAAGTCGTTTATCCATTTTCCACTCCTATGTTTTTCGTCCACCGGATGTCAAAATATGCTTCGGTCGGGCGTATTCGCTGCGTTTAAAAGCGCGACAAATCTGCGCCATTCCTTTTTGCCGCTGTGGCATGCAGAAATGCGCAAGTTCATCGATCCATGTATATCGCCGTCTCCCACCCGAAAAACGTTGGGATTAAGCCATTTTTATTACTTAATTATACTACATATGGATAAAAAACGCAATGCCTGACACGCGCGAAAAAGTGGAGCGCTTTTTCTTGTCAGATCATTTTCCGGTTGCACATGCTCAATCCATGTGGTACAATGTTATTCAATAAGCGAAATGCAAAGTCCGTTACAAGTGGTAACACAGCAAAGAGAGTATGACTTGCGCAGAACGGGGGGATCAGATGAAAGCACCGGAAAACAACGCGATCCAGCTTTTTGAGGATCAGAAGATTCGCGTGGCGTGGGATGCAGAGCGGGAGGAATGGTACTTCTCCATCGTGGATGTGGTCGCAGTTCTGACCGACAGTCCCGACTACAATACCGGGCGAAAATACTGGAACAAGCTGAAACAGCGTCTGAAAGAAGAAGGCAGTGAACTGGTGACGAACTGTCACCAGTTGAAAATGCGGGCGGCGGACGGCAAAAACCGCCTGACCGACGTTGCCGACACCGAGCAGCTTCTGCGCATCATCCAGTCCATCCCCTCCAAGAAGGCCGAACCCTTCAAGGCGTGGCTGGCGATGGTGGGCCGGGAGCGCATCGAAGAAACCATCGACCCGGAGCAGGCCATCGACCGCGCGCTGGAAACATATCTGAAAAAGGGATACTCCGAGGAATGGGTACATCAACGGCTGCTGGCAATCCGCATCCGCAATGAGCTGACGGACGAGTGGCGCAAACGCGGCGTGCAGAAGGGCAAGGAATACGCCATTCTCACGGATGAGATCACCCGCGCATGGTCGGGCATGAGCACGCGGCAGTACAAGGACTACAAGGGTCTGAAGAAGGAAAACCTCCGAGACAACATGAGCAATCTGGAGCTGGTGCTGACCATGCTGGCCGAGGCATCCACCACCGACATTGCCAAGGCCGAACAGCCGCAGGGCTTTGACGAGAACCAGCAGGTCGCCCGCCGGGGCGGCAACGTGGCAGGCGTTGCCCGCAAGGCACTGGAAGCCGAAACCGGCAAGCCGGTCGTCACCTCGCAGAACGCTGAGAGCTTCCGGCAGCTTGTCACAGACATCGTGACCGATGCGGCGCAGCTGCCGGAGAAAAAGGAGACTGCAAATGAGAAATGAAATCGCAGGCCGCGGCGAAGTCCTGCTGTACAGCGACGAGAGCGGCAAAGAGTACATCAACGTCGTATTCAAGGACGAGACATTCTGGCTGACGCAAAAAGCCATGGCGGAGTTATTCGGCTGCACGGCTGATAACATCTCCCTGCATTTGAAGAACATCTTCGCAGACGGCGAATTGGATAAGGATGCAGTTACCGAGAAATTCTCGGCAACTGCCGCAGACGGGAAAAATTATCTGACACAGCACTACAACCTCGATGCCATCATCGCGGTCGGCTATCGGGTAAACTCCAAGAAAGCCACCCGCTTCCGCCAGTGGGCGACAAGAACGCTGAAAGAGTACATCCAGAAGGGCTTCGTCCTCAACGACGAACTGATGAAAAATGGCCGTTCCTTTGGCAAAGACTACTTTGACGAACTGCTGGAACGCATCCGGGAGATCCGGGCCAGCGAGCGCCGCGCCTATCAAAAAATAGCCGATGTCTTCGAGCAATGCAGCTATGATTACGACAAAAACAGCGAGACGACAAAGGCCTTCTACGCCTTCGTGCAGAACAAGCTGCACTATGCCGTTACCGGCAAGACTGCCGCGGAGCTGATTTCCGAGCGGGCGGCACTGGACAGTCCCACGATGGGGCTTACCACATGGAAGGGCGCGCCGGATGGAAAAATCCTCAAAAGCGACACACTGGTAGCGAAGAACTACCTGAACGAAAAAGAATTAAGCCGTTTGAATCGTCTTGTGACCATGTTCATCGACTACGCCGAGCTGATGGCAGAGGACGAGCAGCTCATGAGTATGCAGGATTGGCTGGACGAAACTGACCGCTTCCTCAAAAACAACCGCCGCAAGGTGCTGGACGGTAAAGGCCGCATTTCGCGGGAAGCGGCAGCCAAAAAGGTCGGCGCGATTTACGACGAGTTCCGCAAGAAGCAGGATGCCGAATACATCTCCGACTTCGACCGGCAGATGGAAAAATACTTAAAGGGCGGTGAGCCGACATGATCGAACGCTTTGATATCGCGGGCTATGCCCGCATTTCCGTGGATGATGAGCAGGATCAAAAGAACATCTCCATCGAGAACCAGAAGGCCATCATCGAGGACTATGTAAAGACCCACTTTCCCGGCAGCACGCTGACGTTTTTTGAAGACCGCGACCGCTCCGGCTACACCTTCGAACAGCGCGAGGGCTATCAGGAGATGCGCCGGGGGCTGATGCGGCACAAATACGACATTCTCATCATCAAGGACTTTTCCCGCTTTTCCCGCCGCAACTCGCGCGGCCTCGTGGAGCTGGAAGACCTGCGCGACGCGGGCGTGCGCATCATCTCCATCGGCGACGGCGTGGACTTCCCCAATGACGACGACTGGCTGAAAATCCAGTTTCAGTTCCTTGTGAACGAAATGCCCGTCACGGACACCTCCCGCAAGGTGCGCAGCGTTGTGAAGCGGCGGCAGAACGACGGCGAATGGATCTGTGCCGCGCCCTACGGCTATCTCGTGACCGAGGACAAGCAGTTTGAGATCATCCCCACCGAGGCCGAGACCGTCCGCAGGATTTTTGACCTCTACAGCAACGCCGGTTGGGGCTACAAGAAAATCGCCAACTATCTCACCGATCAGGGCGTTCCCACGCCGCGCATGTCCGAGCGGATGCGCAAGGAGGCGGCAGGCAAGAAGACCAAGCGGGAGGCCAAGAACGCGTGGGCCATCGCCACGGTGCAGGGCATTCTCGACAACGATTTTTATATCGGCACGCTCCGGCAGGGCAAGTACACCCGCGCCAAGATCAACGGCAAGGAGATCAAACGCAACGACGACGAGCACATCGTTATCGAAAACCACCATCAGGCCATCATCGACTACCGCACCTTCGCCATCACCCGCGCGCTGCGGGAAAAGCGCAGCCGCAGCAACTATCGCGGCGTCAAGATCAACGACAACGTGTACTCCGGCTTTTTGCAGTGCGGCGACTGCGGCAGTCCGCTGTTCGCCATGAGCCGCTCTGACCTCGCCCCCGCCTACACTTGCGGAACGTATCACCGGCGCGGACTCAAGGGCTGCACCAGCCACCACATCCGCGTTGACCAGCTGGACGAGCTGCTGAAAGGCTATGTGCGCAAGCTGGCGGACAGCTCTGCCGCCATGCTGACGCAGCTCAACGAGGAATTAAAGCGCGAGACCGAGCAGGTGGCGGAAACGGAGCAGTCCGCGGACAATCTGGCGGCGGTGCTGGCCGATCTCACCGAAGAATTGAAGGTGACGAAGCGCCAGCGCATCCGGGAGATCATGAAAAAGCCGGAGCAGGAAGCCTCCATTGAGGCGCTGTATGACGAGATGGAAGCAGACCTCCAGAAGAAGATCGACGGCATCCACCACCAGATCGACCTGCTGAGCGACAAGCGCAACACCATCATTCAGGTGAACCGCGTGGCAAAGACCGCCATCGACGTGTTCCGCGACATTCTGGAAAAGGACAAGCTGGAACGGAACGATCTGGAGCTGCTGATTGACAAGATTCTCGTCTTTGAGGATCATCTGGAAATTAAGCTCAAAACCGACATCGACACGCTGCTGCGCTGCGGAACCCTCCCCACAGAAACGGAGGACGCCGCAAATTTTAATGAAGGCACGGAAAATATCGAAAACACGCTGATCCAGTCCTCAAAAGGCCACGAGGACAAGGTTTTCCGTGTCCATGTTATCAGTAACGGCGACCCGTTGGAGATCTACACGAGCAAGGACGGGGAGGTCATTTTCAAAAAGTACTCGCTCATGGGCGGCGTGGATGAGTTCGCCGCGCAGCTTTGCGAAACGCTGAGCAAGTCGACCGGCACGACGGTCGCCGTCACCGACCGCGACAGTGTCATCGCCGCGGCAGGCAGCGCGCGCCGCGACCTCATCGGCAAGCGCATCAGTCCCCAGCTTGAGCAGATCATGGACGACCGTGGCATCTACCGCGCCGCGCCGAGCGAGCGCAGCGTCTATGTCACCGAGTCGCTCGACCGCTACTGCGCACTCATCGCCGCGCCCATCATTTCCGAGGGTGACGCGCTGGGACTCGTGCTCTTCGTCGGCACCGAGGGGGAAAGCGGCGCAAACGAGACGGAATACAAGCTCGCCCAGGCCATTGCGGGCTTTCTCGGCAAGCACATGGAGTGCTGAGGTGAAAAAAAGGAGACGGTTCAACTTGGAACCGTCTCCTTTTCACTTTATTCTTCGTTACAGCGCGGCTAAACGCTGCGCCCCCTTCGTCTTGAGCCACTTGAGAAGCGCGAGCGCCGCCGCGATCGTTGCAGTCGAGAACAACGCGAGGTACGAAGCCGCGCCGATGCGCCAGCCGAGCAGCAGATAAAGCCCTGCGAGCAGTAGCGCGTAGGCCCAGCCGCCGAACATGGCGATCGTCACCGCAAGGCTCTGCTTGATGGGCGCAAGCTCGTTCGTCCATGTGAGGTTCGCCCGCATCACGCCGAGCGTCAGCCCGAGGCAGGCGGAAAAGGCGATGTACGAAAGCGCCGTGACGAAAATAAGCGGCAGCGCGGGCGTGAGCGGCAGGACGAAAGCCATGCACACAAGCGGTACGAGCGCCGGGATCGCCGTGAGCGCAAGCTGCACCTTGAGCTTCGCGCGCAATACCTGCCACGGCGTAAGCGGCAGCGACTGCGCAAGCCAGAGGTTTTTCCCCTCGAGCGAAACAGAGGGCGTCGCCATGTCGTTCATCGCCGCGACGGTGCACACGCCCGTGCACAGCAGCACCTCCACGCAGCCGCCGCGATCGCCGAAGGCCATCTGCAAAAGCGGCAGGAGCTCCCCGCCCTTAATCAGCAGCGCCACGCCCGCGACTGGCAGCAGCAGGATGCCAAGCCCGCAGTTGAGCATGTAGTTCGGGCTGGCCGTAAAGCGTGCAAGCTCCTTTTTGAAAAGCGCCGCGTCCGCGCTCTGGCGCTTGAGCGCCCGTTCGCGGTAGACAGCGCGGCCCGACGCGCCCGTCGCGGTCGAAAGCTTCAAAAAGCTGTGCGCGAGCAGCGCCCACATCAGCGCAAACAGCGCCGCGACGATGAGCGAGACGAGCAGCATCGCGCGCCCATCGCCCGTTCCGACGCAGCCAACGAGATAGAGCGGATGCGCCGCGCCCTTGACCTTCTCGCCGTAGAGCGCGGCGTTGGCGACGAGCGCTTCCATGGCCGTCTGCGCCTTGAAGACGAAGAAATAGTAGATGGCAAGCCCCGCGAGCGAGACGATGACCGTGATGAAGCTCTTGTGCTTGAGCTTACGGCTCACCTTCGCCACGACCCAGCCCAGCGCGCACGAGAGCGTGAGCACGAAGATTGAGATGAGCACTGTCAGCAGCACGCCGCCGAGAATGTATCGCGGCGCTGCCGAGACGCGCATCCAGTAGACGATGACCGCCGGCACGATGACGACCGCGGAGTACATCAGGCCCATGAGGTAGACCCCGAGCAGGCGCGAAGCCATGAGCGTCCGCACCGGAATGGGGAGCGAGAGCAGCAGGTCGTTGTCCTTTGCGGCATACAGTCCCGCGTAGGTGTTGAACACGCTGCCGAACGCACCGAGAAAGACCGCCATCAGGCTCATGATCGCAAAGTAGAGCCAGCTCATCCCCGCCTGCGCGAGCGGCGCGCAGAGCGCAAAGCTCATTCCGAAGAACATCCCGCCGATAACGACGATCATCACCGCGGCAAAGAACACGATGAAGGCAACGGTCGCGCCCTTTGAGCGCCGCTCATTCGTTTTTGCATTGTAAAAGTAGCTGCGGAAAATTTCCATCAACTGCTTTTTGACGAGCGTTTTCAGCATGATTCGCCCTCCAGCTCAAGGAAGACCTCCTCGAGCGAGTCGTCGCCCTTGACCTCCTCCATCGTGCCGGAGCGGATGAGCTTGCCGCCCTTGATGATGGCGACCTTGTCGCAGAGCTTTTCGGCGACCTCGAGCACATGGGTCGAAAAGAAGATCGCGCCGCCCGCGTCGCACACCTCGCGCATCATGCCCTTCAAGATATGCGAAGCCTTGGGGTCGAGACCGACAAACGGTTCGTCCATCAAAATGAGCTTCGGCTCGTGCAGCCAGGCGGAAATGATGGCAAGCTTCTGCTTCATGCCGTGCGAATAGGCGGCGATGGGCTGGGCGAGGTCGTCCGTCAGCGCGAAAAGCCCGGCATACTTGCGGATGCGCGCCTGCCTCGTTTCCGCGTCCACGCCGAAGATGTCGGCGATAAAATTGAGGTACTGGATGCCCGTCATAAACTCGTAAAGGTCGGGGTTATCCGGGATGTAGGCCAGCATCTTCTTGCAGGCGATGGGATCCTCCTGAATGGAATGTCCGCCGACGGTGATCGTCCCCGCGTCGAACTGCTGGATACCGACGACGGATTTGAGCGTTGTGGTCTTGCCCGCGCCGTTGTGGCCGATGAAGCCGTAGATCTCTCCCGGCGCGATGTGAAGCGTCAGATCGTCCACAGCCTTCTTCTCGCCGAAGGTTTTGGTCAGATGGTCAATGTAGAGCATAAGGTTTTCCCCCTCTTCTTACAGCCGTTTCAAGCATCCATATGATATCAAAATAATATCAGTCATTTCCTGGTTGTCAAGAGCGTAATTCATAAATTTCTTCGAACATTGCAGCGCAAAAAAGAGCGTTCCCGAAGGAACGCTCTTTTGAAGCTTGATTTTCGCTTACACCACGACGAAGAACTTGACGAGGAACAGCGCGGAGATCACATACGTCAGCGCGCTCACGTCCTTGGCCTTGCCGGAGAGCACCTTGACGAAGGTGTAGGAGATGAGGCCGAGGCCGATGGCGTGGCCGATGGAGCCGGAGATCGGCATGCCGATGAGCATGACCGCCACGGGCAGCATCTGGTCCATGTCGCCGAAGTCTACATTCTTGAGACCCTGGAGCATCAGAACGCCGACATAGATGAGCGCGGCGGAGGTCGCAGCGCCGGGGATGATGGCGGCGATGGGCGCGAGGAACATGCAGGTGAGGAACAGCACCGCCGCAGTGAGCGAGGTCAGTCCCGTGCGGCCGCCCGCTTCCACGCCGGAGGCGGACTCGATGAAGGTCGTGACGGTGGAGGTGCCGGTGCAGGCGCCCGCGACCGTACCGATGGCGTCGGAGAGCAGGGCTTCCTTCATGTTGGGCATGTTGCCCTCTTCATCGACCATGCCGGCGCGGGAGGCCGTGCCGACAAGGGTGCCGATGGTATCGAACATGTCGATCATGCAGAAGGTGATGACGAGCGTGACGGCAGTGAACCAGCCGATGTTCACAAAGCCCGCAAAGTCAAACTTGAACAGCGTGGTGGAGACCATGTCGGCAAAGGGCGGGACAAAGCTTGCCGTTGCAAGGCTTGCAAAGGGATTCACGTGCAGGAAGATGGCGCTGCCCGCCCAGTAGACGACGGAGGAGAAGAGCATACCGAGCAGCACCGCCGCCTTCACGCCCTTCTTGGCAAGAACGACCATGACGAAAACGCCGAGGAAGGCGGTCACGACGGTGAGGATCATCGTATGGTAGCCCACCTCGCCCATGCTGCCCTTGATGATGCTGGGCGTGAGCGCGCCGAAGAAGTCACGCATCATGTAGAACGGGCCGCCGTTTTCAGAGTAGATACCGATGTTGGAGCCAAGGCCCACGTTCATCAGCATGAGACCGATGGCGGGGGCGATGCCGTAGCGCACGCCGAGGGGGATGGCCTCGACGATCTTCTCACGCACCTTTAAGAGCGTGAGGACGAGGAAGACGATGCCCTCGACGAGGATGATGACGAGCGCCGCCTGGAACGCGGACTCATACTCGCACTCGTTGATGACGGCGATGTTGGCAACAACGACGGCGAAGAAGCTGTTGAGGCCCATGCCCGGCGCCATGACGAAGGGCTTGTTGGCGAAGAAGGCCATGCAGATCGTGCCGATGGCGGAGGCGATGCAGGTGGCGAGGAACACGCCGTTCCACAGCGGCGTGCCCACGGCAAAATTCGTGAGCAGGTTCGGGTTGAGCGCAATGATGTAGGCCATGGTCATAAAGGTGGTCAGACCGGCGAGCAGCTCGGTGCGCACCGTCGTCCCGTTGGCCTTGAGCTTAAAAAGCTTTTCCATGATATTCTCCCTTTCTTTTTTCCTGCTTTGCCCCTCCACCTGAATTTTTTTCAGGAAGCAAAACAGATTTTCAGCCATTATTATAAAGGTCTCGCTATGAAAATGCAAGTATTCTGTTTATTTTTGCTGTATTTTCTCATCTCCTGACGGTCTTCGCTTTTGTTTCTGTTGTGTTTTTGGTTGCTTTGCGCTATACTATATTTAGTAAAAATTTGCACTTTGGGAGGTGCTTCCCATGAAATTGATGGTGCTTGACGGCAACTCCATCGTCAACCGCGCCTATTACGGCGTTCGTCCGCTCACGACGCGCGACGGCTTTTTCACCCATGCGATCTTCGGCTTTCTCACGATGCTCTCGCGCCTTATGGATGAGGAAAAGCCCGAGGCGCTCTGCGTCGCCTTCGACCGCCGCGAGCCGACCTTCCGTCACCTGGAATACGAGGGCTACAAGGCCACGCGCCATGCCATGCCCGAGGAACTCGCCATGCAGATCCCCGTTTTGAAGGACGTGCTCGACGCGATGAACATCCCCCGCTATGAGCTCGTCGGCTTTGAAGCGGACGACCTCATCGGCACGATCTCGCGCAAGTGTGAAAAAGAGGGCTGGGACTGCATCATCGCCACGGGAGACAAGGACTCTCTCCAGCTCGTCACCGAGCACACGACCGTCAAGCTCATCTCCTCGCGCATGGGCCAGACCACGACGAAGGACATGACGCCTGAGACGTTTTTCGAAAGCTACGGCTTTGCTCCCGCCCACATCGTCGACCTCAAGGCCTTGATGGGCGACGCAAGCGACAACATCCCCGGCGTTCCCGGCGTGGGGGAAAAGACGGCGACGGCGCTCATCCAGAAATATCAGAGCATCGACGAAATCTACCGCCTGCTGCCGGACATTGAGGCAAAGCCGAACGTCATCAAAAAGCTCGCCGAGGGGGAAGAGAGCGCACGCAAGAGCTTTTATCTTGCAACCATCATCACCGACGCGCCGCTTGAGTTTTCCCCGCAGGAAAATCTGCGCAAGGCCCCGTCTGATGCGCTCTATCCGCTCTTTATGAGGCTTGAGTTCACAAAGCTCATCGAAAAATACGGCCTCAAGCCGTCCGCCGAGGCTCCCGCCGCCGAAGAACCGGTCGACCTCACGGTGACCGCCGAGGCCGTGACCACGGCGGAAAAGGCAGAGGAATCTCTTGCGCTCTTCCGCAAGGCGGAGCACGTGACGCTGCTGGCGCTGCCCGACCTCTCCGGCGTGATTGTCGACTGTGATACGGGGAACGGCAGTGTTCTCTCCGCCGAGTTCTATTTCAGCCGCTATGAGGGCGACTGGAACGCACTCCTGCGCGCGCTCTTTTCTTCCGATATCAAAAAGGTCAGCCACAACGTCAAAGACCTCCAGCGCACGCTGCTTGAAAACGGTCTTCCCATCGAGGGCTTCGTCTTCGACACCGCGCTCGCGGGCTACCTTCTCGACGCGACGGCAGGCAAGTACGACATTGCCTCGCTCTTCGCCGCCTACTTCCACCAGACGCTTGCCGAGCCGAAGCACTTAGGTCCCGAGGCCTTCTCGATGCTCGGCAACACGATCGAAGCCGAGACGGCGTTCCATGTTTACACCTCTGCCGTCGGCGCGCTGTACGAGACCTTCGCCCCCGAAATCGAGAAGCGCGAGCTGCACGAACTTTATTATGAGGTGGAGCTTCCCCTCTGCGCCGTGCTCGCGCGCATGGAGCACACCGGCATGCGCGTGGACGCAAGCGCCCTCGCCGCCTTTGGCAGCGAGATGGAGGCGCAGCTCAAAACGCTTGAGCAGCACATCTATGAGGAAGCGGGCGGGACGTTCAACATCAACTCCCCCAAGCAGCTCGGCGAGGTGCTCTTTGAGCGCTTGCAGCTGCCGCACGGCAAGAAGACGAAAACCGGCTGGTCGACGAACGCGGACGTGCTTGAAAAGCTCCGCTGGGAGAATCCCATCGTCGAAGAGGTGCTGCAATACCGCCAGTACGCGAAGTTCCGCTCGACCTATTGCGACGGACTTTTAAAGGTCATCGCCCCCGACGGGCGCATCCACACGAGCTTCCAGATGACCGTCACGGCGACGGGCCGCCTCAGCTCGACCGAGCCGAATTTGCAGAATATCCCCACGCGCACAAAGCTCGGCAGCGAATTTCGCCGGATGTTTGTCCCAGCAGACGGCTGCGTGCTCGTCGACGCGGACTACAGCCAGATTGAGCTGCGCCTGCTCGCCCACATCGCGGGGGACGAAGCGATGCGCACGGCATTTCTGACCGGCGAGGACATTCACACCGTCACCGCCTCGCAGGTCTTCGGCGTGCCGGTCGATCAGGTAAGCAAGCAGATGCGCTCGCACGCGAAGGCCGTCAACTTCGGCATCGTGTACGGCATTTCCGCCTTCTCGCTCGCGCAGGACATCGGCGTTCCCGTGTATGAGGCGAAGGAATATATCGAGACCTACTTTGAGCGCTTCCCCGGCATCCGCCGCTATATGGACGAGGTGGTGGCCGAGGCAAAGGAGCGCGGCTACGTGGAAACCCTGATGCACCGCCGCCGCGCGCTGCCTGAGCTGACCGCCAGCAACTTCAATACCCGCTCCTTTGGCGAGCGCGTAGCGCGCAACATGCCCATTCAGGGCACGGCCGCGGACGTCATCAAGCTTGCGATGGTGCGCGTTGACGAGCGGCTGCGGAAAGAACAGCTCAAGGCAAAGCTCATTTTGCAGGTGCACGACGAGCTGATCGTCGAGTGCCCGGAGGAGGAAAAGGAACGGGTCGCCTCGCTCCTCACCGAGGAGATGGAGGGCGCGGTGCACCTCTCCGTTCCCCTGACCGCCGAAGCCCACTGGGGCAAAAACTGGCTCGAAGCCAAATAACCGGAGGACAACTATGGAACAGCTGAAGAAAAAGGTCCGCATCGTTTCGATGACGAACGAATATTTGGATGATGTCGCGGCGCTCGAGCGCGAGTGCTTCTCGAACCCCTGGTCGCGCAACATGCTCGCAGAGGAGCTGGAGAACGCCTGCTCTGCGTTTCTGGTCGCGCTGGACGCGGAGAATGGCAGCGTCATCGGCTACGCGGGGCTGCTCGCCGTCGCGGACGAGGGCTGCATCACCAAGATGGCCGTCCGCCCCGACTGCCGCCGCGGCGGCGTCGCGGGGCAGCTGCTGGATGTGTTCGTGCGCTTTGCAGGCGGCAGCGGCCTTGCGTTTTTGACGCTTGAGGTCCGCGCGAGCAACTATGCCGCCATCACGCTTTACGGCAGCCGCGGCTTTCGCAGCGTAGGCCGCCGCAAGAACTACTACGACCACCCGAAAGAGGACGCCATCATCATGACGAAGGAATTCGGCGCGGCGGAAGCGGAGGCGGAGCAATGAAGATCCTCGCTTTTGAATCCTCCTGCGACGAGACTGCCGTTGCCGTCGTCGAAGACGGGCGCAAGGTCCTCTCCGACGCCATCCTTTCGCAGGCTGACCTGCACGCGCTCTACGGCGGCGTCGTGCCGGAGATTGCCTCGCGCAAGCACATCGAGGCCATCGCCGCGCTGACCGATCAGGCGCTCAGCGAGGCGGGCGTTCAAAAATCCGACATCGACGCCGTGGCCGCGACCTACGCCCCCGGTCTCATCGGCGCAGTGCTCGTGGGGCTGAACTTTGCCAAGAGCGCGGCCTACGCGCTGAATGTGCCGCTCATCCCCGTGCACCACATCCGCGGCCACATCGCCGCGAATTACTTAGCCTTTCCGGAGCTGGAACCGCCGTTTCTCGCGCTATGCATATCCGGCGGCAACACGCTCATCGTTGATGTGCGCGATTATACAGACTTTGCCCTTCTCGGCGCGACGCGCGACGACGCGGCGGGCGAATGTTTCGACAAGGCCGCGCGCGTGCTGGGCCTTCCCTACCCCGGCGGCGCGGCAATGGACGCTCTTGCCCACGAGAGCGCGGGCGGCGTTTACGACCTGCCGCGCGCGAAGATTGACGGCTGCCCTCTCGACATGAGCTTTTCCGGGCTTAAGACCGCCGTCGTCAACCTTGCGCACAACGCCGAGCAGACCGGAAAGCAGCTTGACCGCGCCGCGCTCGCGCGCGACTTCACGCAGGCGGTCGTCGACGAGCTGGTGCCGCGCGCGATGCTCGCCATGGAGCAAAGCGGGCGCAAAACGCTCGTCGCCGCAGGCGGCGTGGCCGCAAACTCCTTCATCCGCGCCGCGCTCGAAAAAGAGTGTCAAAAGCGCGGCGATACGCTCTATATGCCGCCGCTGAAGCTCTGCGGTGACAACGGCGCGATGATCGGCGCGCAGGGCTACTACGAATACCTCGCCGGGGCACGGGCGGACTGGTCGCTCAACGCCTACGCAACGCGCGACATCGACGATCCCATCGTCTGAAAGTGAACGGGACATCCTCCGCAAAAAGAGGATGTCCCGTTTTTATATCCGCTCTCGCCTGTCTGCAAGGCAGCAGCGGCAACTTGCAAAAATTCACGATTATGGTAACAAATCGAAATTATGTTCTGCCGGAAATGGACGCTTTCAATATTATGTAAATTTCGACACACACCTATTTCTGTGATATGTTTTTGCCCAAAAGCGAAAGTGCGACCTCAATTTTTAAAAAATATCAGTAATTGCTGACTTTTCTCCTTGTGGATAAGTCTGTGGAAACTGTGGATAACTCGCCGTAGTATGCTTTTATTGAGAATATTATGTTAATTTGTCGTCTTTCCGCTCAAGCGCGCGAAAGCGTTTGAGCCGGGTCGTGAAAATGGGCCTTCTTCCCTCTTTTGGCAACTTTCGTCGAATGCTGATTTCCTCTCCCCCCTGCTTTCGCACGGCTGTTTTCGCGATTTTGCCGCATTCTTTTTGCAGGATTTCCGCGATATTACTATTTGTATATCAGCACTGCGGCACCCCCTCAGAAGGAGCGCGCAAGCCCATAGCCGCCGCTCACAGGGTCGAGAAGCAGCGGCAGGTGCGGCGGACGGTAGGTGCACCAGACGAAGGCAAAGAGCAGCAGCCACAGCAGCGCAAAGCCCGCAAGCTGCATCGCGCCGCCGCGCAGCCGTCCGGTGCTCATCAGGCGGTAACTCACAAAATAGGCAAGCGCGTCGGCGAGGAAGAAGATCATGATGTTCACCCAGCCCGGAAGCGGTCCGAACATCCCCGTCAGCGTATAGAAGAGCACAGGGATCGCGGCAAGGCCCGAAAGGACGCCCGCCGCCTTGACGGCGAAGAAATTGCGGAACGCCTCGGAAAATACGATAAACTCTACCACTGTGAACACCAGAAACGGGATGAAGAGCAGCTTCATGTGCTCCCACGTCGATTCGTTCACGGCGGAAAACGCCGCCGCAATGCGGTTTTCCCCCGTCCAGCCGTAGACAAAATGCAGCAGCGTTCCCAAAAGCCCCGTCACGGCAAAGCCCGCGATCTCCCAGCGCCGCAGCTTTCGCTTCATCGTCTCCCCCTCCTTTTTCGCCCCGCTTTCCCGGGGCAGGCTGTATCAGTCTACGCGAAAAAGGCGGGCTTTATGCAGAAAAAGCCGCCCTCCCGGGCGGCTTTTCTCTATCTCCTTTTATTCAGCAAAGCGCGGCACGACGATGCCAGCGGGCGCGTCCTGCGTCAGCGTGAAGCCATTCGTATCAAGCCGCCGCACCCTTGCAGCATCGCAGAGCGGCAGGAAATCCTCCAGCGTGCCGATCTCGGGATAGCCGTGGGCGCCGAAGCGGTAGTGCATCGGCACAAGGACGCGCGGTGCGGCCGCGTCCGCAACCTTTTTGGCAGTCAAGGCATCGATGGTGTAATACCCGCCGACAGGGATGAGCAGCGCGTCGCAGCCCTTGATCTTTTTGAGCTGATCCTCGCTCAGTTCATGGCCGAGGTCGCCGCAGTGCACGACCGTCAGCCCTTCGGCGCGCAGGATGTGGATGTTGTTCTCCCCGCGCAGCGCTCCGCCTTTTTCATCGTGGAAGGTCGAAACCGTTCCGACCGCGAAGGGGCTTTCCACCCGGTCTCGTCCCGAGAGCGTCACGGCCTTCAAAAAGGCGTGGTCGCGGTGGGAATGTGAGCAGAGCACCTCGTCCGCGTCGACGTGCAGCGCAGGATAGGTCTCCACATAATAGGGGTCGAGCACGATGCGCCAGCCGCCGCTCTCGACGAGAAAGCAGGAATGGCCCAGCCAGGTGATGTTCATGGTTTATTCCTCCGGTTTTGTTTCATTTGCCGTGTTTTTACTCTTCTTCCTGCCAAGCTTCGGCAGCTTCTTTCCGCGGCGCAGCCGGCCGATGAGCTTCACGGCCGCAAACGCGACCGCCGCGAAAATCAGGATGCCGAGCCAGCTGTAGGCGAGCCAGAGCGCAAAGTTCTCCAGCCCCTCGGCAGCGGCGGCAAGGCCGTCCGTAAAGGCGTTGCCGAGCTTTTCGCCAAAGCTCTTGGGCGCACCCTCCGTGCCGGAGAGACGGTAGACCTCATTCAGTTCGAGCGTGACGGTCGCATAGTCCACGAGCGCGTCGTAGTGGCGCACCGTGCCGGAGAGACGTTCGATCTCATACTCCGTTTCGGAGATGGCGGACTCGATGGTGATGATGTCCTCCATATTTTCCGCCTTTTTGAGCAGCTCCTGCAAGCGCGCAAGCTTGATCTGCGCCGTTTCCAGGCGCG
>ENA-UOJC01000753-UOJC01000753.1-human-gut-metagenome-genome-assembly--contig:-C104-NODE-753-length-52573-cov-21.231273_pt1 | contig 52573 bp, 47 predicted proteins | sample MGYA00242339_ERZ723886 | MGnify/ENA metagenome assembly ERZ723886 | reverse complement strand
GAGGTTGCGGAAGCCGAAACACTGCCGTTTGCGGGCTGAACAACGGTAATGCTGTACGCATTTGCGGTGAACACGGCGGAAACTTCAACATTCCGTGCGGGCATGATGAAAGTATCGCCGTTAATCCTCTCGCCGTCAAGCGTAAAGTAATCAAGGGTGTAGCCTTCCGCAGGGGTCGCGGTAAGCTTTACGGTCGTACCCGCAGTTGCGGAGGTTGCGGAAGCGGCAACACTGCCGTTTGCGGGCTGAACAACGTTAATGCTGTATTTTACCGCGCCGGGTTCTGCATCAAAGGCGGTGCTGAGCTTGATACTCTCTTCCTGCTTGCCTTCCTGAACCGTGTAGAACACGCGTCCTGCATCGCTGCCGTAATCAAGGCCGGTGAAGCTGACTGTGCTGCTCTGAGCTTCTTTGGAAGCAATCTGCGTGTAGTTCCCGTTTGCGTCACGCAGATAGAGACGAACCGTGCTGCCCGTCGGAGCATGGGTGAGACTGAACGTGTCGCTTGCGCCCTTGTTGTTCTTTGCGGAAGCGAACTTCATGAGCACGATGTCCGTGCGGTTGCGTTCGGTCGTTTCAAACATCTGCTATTCGTAAATACGGATAGCGCCCCATGCGGACGAGCCGCTGTTGGAGATATCGAGTCTCCATTCCTGTGCGGTGACGGGTGTGATCAGTTCATCGGTGACAGCCGAACTGTTGTTGTTTGTGCTGTATACCGTTACCCAATTGTTTCCGCTTTTGTACTGAACGGAAAAAGCAATTGTGTTCATGTTCTGGGCCTCGCCGCCGTATTGGGCGTGTTCAATTCGAATTCGTTTGATGGTTCGCGGTTGGTCGAGTTTTATCGTCATCCAGCCGCTCTGCTTATTCGTGGCGCACCATTTGGAACCGTTTTCGCTCGTTCCGTCAATGGCCTTCCATGCGGGTTCGCCGTCATTCTGAGCGGAATAGCCGGTGACTTCGGCCAAGGGGCAGATGTTTACGGGAACGGTAACATCGCTCAGCTTTTCGGTATCGCCGTTTTCATAGGGCCAATCGATTGTGAAGCGGGAGCTTTCGCCGCGAACACCGTTTGCGTTTACGGGAACGACTTCGATGGTAACATCCGCCTGGTCATCGTTGCGGACAAGGTTCGGAATATAATACGCGGTGTTGGGCGTTTCCATTATAAGTGTTCTTGTGCCGTCCGCATTGAGCCTGTAAATCTCGTAGGAGGAGGCGTTATTGCCGTTCCACTTGATGCGCGCTTCGGCGGTGTATGCATCGAGATAAATGATTTCTTCAAGCCTTGCATTGCTTGCGCTTGCAGCCGCCGCTTCGGAATCGGTGACGGCAAGCCTGCCGATGTTGACCTGATAGTCGTAAACATTGCTTGTGCCGCCGATTTCAAAGCCGATCGCATAGAGTTTTTTGCCGCTGAGGGAAGCGAGGGAAACATTGCTTGTTGTCCAGCCGCCGCTGCTTGCGTCAAGGGCAAAAGTTGCTTTTTGGCAATTTGCATAGCTTGAAGTGCTGCTGTCGCCGTAATAGGCAACAAGTTTCATCAGCCCCCTGTCGTTCTTGGCGGTCACGGCAATATTTGTGCTGCCGTTGATGTCAAGATTCGTGCTGTAAAGCATGATATTATTGGGCTTGTTTGCCGTCAGCGAACCGTAGAATTTGATTGAAGAACCGCCGTTGTATGCGTCTTCAAAGTCGTATGCGCCGCTGAGCTTTTGTCCGTTGGAATCGATGATCCATGTCCATGTGGGCATAACATCCTGAACGGACTGATAGCTCCATTCCGCATCGCGGGATTTGACGCCGTCAATATAGAAAGCCTTTCCGTGGCCGGAGTTGAAGTTGGTTACAAACGGCGCAGAAATGATCGTCGTGTGGTCGGCAAAGAACCTTGACATGCCCGCCCAGCCGCTTGAGGAAGTGCTTCTGGGGTCGCCGCCGTTGACATAGAATTGACGTTCAACCTCGTGGAAATCCGCACCGTCACCGGAAAGACCCATTGTGGAGTTCGGGCAGTAAAGAGCAAGAGAGAGCTTCAATTTGTTGTTGTTGAGCAGATAATTTGAGCTGAAATTTGTGTTCATGCAGTTCTGCTGAACATCAAGCCCCGCAAAGGCCTCGTATTGGCTTTTGCCGAGACCTTGCATGGTGGAAACGGTCGTGTTGACATCTTGAGTCGTCCAATTGTAGTTCATAAAGAACTCGTTAACGCCTGCGGAAACCCAGCCGCTGTTGTAGCCGTTAACGGCATCCTGATAGCTGAGATTGCCGCTGTCGGTGATTGAATCGTACCAGCCGATAAGCATGTTCGGCCTTTGCTGACGCATATATGCTATCATGCTTCTGAGATTACCGGCGGTTGTGTAGTCGACGGCGGTTTCTTCATTGAAGAAATAACCGTCGAAGCCGTAATATTCCATAACTTCAATCAGCTTGTCTGCAACGCTTCTGTAATTGCGAACAAAGTTCTCCACAACGGAGGAATTGCCGCCCCAGTCGAAGAAAATCGTGCCCATGACGGGAACGCCGTTTGTGTGCGCCGCATCGGTGAATTCACCTGTCGGCACAACGACTTGTCCCCGTTTTGAACCGGACCAGTACACAAAGGAGGTTGCGTACTGCCAGTAGTTAAAGGCATAGCTTGAAAAGCTTTCCTGTCCCTGTGCGTTTGTTGCATCGTGTTTGGAGTTTGCAAGGGAGCAAACCATGAGTTTAGCATCGGGGTTTGCATAGTCGTTGACCGTGAATCCCGTGTATCTGTCTGCAAGGGGAACAACGGATCTTGAGTAGTCGGAATCCGGATCGTTTGTCGGTTCCCAGCTGAGCAGCGTGTCAACCGTGAATGCCGGGCCGATAGGCATCAGCGAAGTGCCGTCCGCATATGCCTCGTTCAGCGAATCCGCGTTCGCAGCCTTAACAACGGCGGAAAGAGTGTTGAAAAAGCTCCGTGACGGCAGAACGCCGAAGCAGAACACTGCGGCGAGAATCGCAGCGATGATTTTTTTTATCGTATTTACCCTCATATTGTTTTCCTTTCAATAATAGACTGATGGATTGCTTAAACAAATTTAAACCGTAATGATGCGGTAAAGCACGGTTTAAATCATTTAATTATGCCCAGTTTCGTGAACTCGGAGATAATTTCACCCAAATCAGCCGCTGCCTGAGGGATCTCAACATCATATTCATCAAGAATGCGCGAAAGGATCTCATCCTCCGTTTGTCCTTTTTGAATTGACTCATAAACAAACAACGACAGTTCATTAAGCAAAATCATTCCCTTTGTTTCCGTGCTGCTTCCCCCAAGCGGCACCAAAAGGTTGTCTCCGGCAATTGTTCTTAAAACGTAATTTTTGCTTATTTGCATAAGCTCCCTCCGTAATTATCTTCTTTTGTGATATTCTGCTGCAAGCCGTGTATATGCGTCCATTTTTTTGCACATAAAGGTCGGTTCTGCATCGAATCGCCCGTTTTCGGCAAAACAAACGGCGGGACAAGCTTCACAGATATTGCGAAAACGGCAAGCGGTGCATTTTGCCGGAACCATGATGTTTTCGCGCATTGCCCGAATGTCGTTCCATGCGGCGGAAAATCCGCGTTCGTTCAGCGAAGCGGACGGTTCGCACATCATTCCGCAGGGGCGAAGCTGCCCGTTGTATGTGATCCAAAACGCTGCAGCTCCCGCACGGCAGCGTATACGCTCCGTCGGAATATCGCCGCACTCCGTTTCGGCAGGCGGAATATCCGTGTTGAGTGCAACAGCTTCCGCACGTTTTTCAATAATCGCCGGGTCAAGCGTTCGCAGCTCGTGCGCCCACCTTGCGGCAGCGGATTCCTCCGGCGTGAACCTTTCGCAGGTTTCGCATTCGCCGATTTTACAGGGAGAAATTTCGGAGTTCTCATCCGCACGGACGGGCGGGAACATATACGTTGCCGCCTGCAGCGGCAGATTATGCTCATTTGCAAAGCGTTCAACAGCGTCAAGATCTCCAATATTGTACGGTGTTACAGAATAGTTTATCTTGACGGGAACACCCGCTTCCGTGAGCATTGCAACCGCACGGTAGGCTCTTTCAAAAGCACTGCCGCTGCGGCAAAGTTTTTCATAGGTTGCTTCGGATGCTCCGTAAAGCGTGATATTCACCCTCTGCGGCGGGAGCTTTCGGAGCAATTCGACCTGTTTTTCGCCGAGCATCGTTCCGTTTGTGTTTATCGAAACGATAATGCCGAGTTCACGGCATCGGCGATAGATTTCTTCAAAATCGGGCCGAATAAAAGGCTCGCCTCCGGTCAGCAGCAAAAACAACATGCCGCATTGCTGCGCTTCCTTTGCAATGTTCAGCCATTCCTCCGAGGAAAATTCGTCCGTTTTGATTTCGCCGTCATTTTCTTCGCGATGGATATAGCACATGCGGCAGCGGAGATTGCAGCGCGCCGTAAGCTCAAACGTTCCGGAAAGCGGAATGCCCCTTTTTGCGCTCTTTGCAAAAAGCCTGTTCACATACTCCGCATATTTCACTTCATTCACCTCCTTCCAGTGTTTCTTTCAGCAACCGAACCGCGCGGGAGTCCGCCGTGCAGTGCAGCTCAAAAATGGGAATGCACTCTGCCGCGCGGAAAAAGAGTTCCGCATGGCTTTCACGCATCGCTCCGCCGTAAAGCCCGACAATATTGCTCATCATTGCCCTCAAAGCGCGAACACCCGAAAGGCGGGTGATTCTGTTTTCCGGAGCTTGTCCGAGCGAAATAATTGCGGCAATCGGCAGAGAAAAGTTTAAGCAAATGCCGCTTGTGCCGCAAAACGGCAGTCCGAAAGCATTTGCCGCGCCGTCAACAAAGCCGACAGCGCATCGATCCCCGTTGAGAATCAAAGCGTTTTCATACTCCTTCCAAAGATTCGCCTGCGTGGATTTTCCGATTCCGGAACGCCCGCAAAAAAGTATTGCTCCGAATCGGGTTTGAACCGCTGCGGAATGCAGGGTAAAAATGCCCCTTTGCAGCAGCTGGAAGGGCAGGTTGATGCTCTGCCAAATCTGCTGCATACATTCCTGTTCCGGCGGAAAAGCCTTCGGAAGAAAAACTTCGATATTAAGCGCGTTATCAATGTTGAGCGCATTAACATCAAGTGCGCTTTCGCTCAATGCGCCGCCGAAGCGGGAAGCAAGCATTGAGCGCTTTTCCCCGCGCTCAAGCGCGGCTCTGTCAAGCGTTTGCTGCAAAAAGTCTTCGCCGCTTTCAAACAGCCTGAAGAATGCGTTTTCATAAACGAGTTTTCCGCAGGCGGCAGGCGGTTCGGCCCGCCGAACCTGAATCGCGCAGTCCGCGGTTTCGGAGCTTTCAAAGTATTCAGTCTCCCAAAACAACGCACTTCGCGCATCAACATCAAGCTGCGCTTCCGAATGAATCTCGAAAACTTTGCCCGCAAAACGAAAACGATAGAAAAAATGCTTTTTCATCTCAAAAACTTCAAAACGCGTCTGCGCGCATTGCGCGCAGACGCGTCGGTGGGTGGTGTTAGGACGCAAATACCATTGTTTCGTTCACTGTAAAGTAGCAGTAGCCTTCAACGGTAACACCGCATTGATTCTCTCCTGTGCCGAACAAGTTTGCATCCTGTCCCGGAAACAGCGTATCGAACGGCGGGAGCAGCTGACAACTCGTTCGGTCGTGATTGTACGCTTGTGCAACACATTGAGAGGCTGCAATCGCTTCGCCGAGGTCAAACTCGATAACATCAAGTTCGGGCTTTACATAAGTTTTTTTCACGGGTATTCTCCTTATCTGCCGGTGATGGAAGCAATTGCGGGCTCACTCGCAACGCCGTTTGCATCATAGGCAAAGATGTAATATGTATCCGTCATTCCGCGGCGCGGAGCGCGAACGGTGAGGCTGAAGGCGTAGTAATCCATCCAGCCGAAATAGGTGAACAGGCTGTTCATCGGGCGCATGTTCTCGCGTACGGGAACAAGTGAACCGTCGTCCGCAAGCCTGTAAACGCTGACATGGTCAACATCCGTGGATGTTTTAACGCTGATTCTTGTGAACCAACCGGCAAGTGCGCGGCCGCTGTAGTGGAGTTCGAACCTTTCGGGCGTGAACACGGGTTCTTCAACGGGCTGATATGCAAGGGTAACAAGGCTTGCGATATCTGCCGCGATCTGTGTGCTTGTGGCGGGGATGATGCCGTCTGCAAGCTTAATGCCGCTGACGGACAGGATGGATCTTGTTTCCGCTCCGGCAATATTGCCGAGAACAAGCATATACTTCGCGCCGTACTGACGTACGCAATCCGTAACATCATAGTACATTTCGGTCATCTTCATGCCGGAGGGGGTCACTGCGCCTTCGGCATTTGTATCGGTATCGAGATAACCGAGCACGGGATCACCGGCAACCGCCTTCGCGCTGATCATAACGGTCTTACCCTCAGTGTAGCCTTCGAGGGCAAATCCGATATAGTTGCCGTTGGTGAGATAGACCTCGTTCTGCGGGCCGCGATCCTGATATTTCGCGATGTTTGCAATCTCGGTGTCTCCGTCATATTCAACATAGACCATGGAATTGGGAAGAATTTCAGATCCGATCGAGTTCGCACTGTTCTTAACATAGTCATAAACGGGAGCGTAGGCAAGACCCTGTTCGTTTTTGACGTACTTCGTTTCATCTGCAAGGGGCTGATAAACGCGGAATGCGTCAAGATAGACGTCTGCGATCTGTGCGGTTTCTTCGCCGCGCTTGCCGAAAGTCCTGTTCTGACTGTTCTTTGCCGCAATGCCCGTGCCGCCGTTAAGAACGCTGTTTTCGTCCATGAAGGAGGTTTCGACTTCGCAGCCGATGAATTCCTTCAGTCCCGCTTCGCGCAGGATTCGGTTCGTGTCAATGCCGTTCGCTCCGCGCGTACTGCCTTCCGCACCGGTTTCGCCGCCGTCCCAAGGTGTCGGGCTTGCAGGGCCGACGATCGCACCGGCGGTATTGGTGAGGTAGCCGAGGATTCGAACGCTGTAATCTGCGCGTACAAGATTCATTGCGCGAACAACGGGAACCTGATAATCAAGGATGCCGGGGTCCGTGATAATGCGATTGCCGCCAATACTGTTATCGCCGCAGAAATAGGTGTCAACGATATAAACCTTGAAGGGGTTGCCATCCTTGGAAACGGCGGCAATGATAAGTCCCGTATTTGTGCCGCATTCGGAAATAATGTCAAAACCCGTTCCGCTGAAACTGAATTCAACGGCATCGGTTGTGTAGGCGCGTTTGACGCCTTTCAAATCGAGCGTTGCTTTCAGTGCGCCGCCGTTGCTGTAGTCGGCAAAGCCTTTGTATGCATCGGCATAGCCGTAAACGCTGTTTTCGTTGTCCTTAACAACGGTCGCGGTGTTGTTAGTGCCTTCGGCTATCCATTCGCCGTGCGTCCCGCCGTTGGTCATAAAGTTCTCTTCGTAAAGAACATTTGTGGCGGGAAGGAAGGTGATGGATGTTGCTTCGGTTATATAATTACCGGTGAAAACAAGCTTTGTCTGAATGGTTTCACCCTTGTTTACGCTCTGCGGAGTGTAAAGGATGGATTTATCGGTGTCATTAAACCCAACATGCTTTACGGTTTCATCAACAGTCTTGATGCCCACAGCTTTTTTTTCAACATCCGTAAGCTTGTAGCTGTTCTGTACGCCGAAATCATAGACGAACGTCTTTTCGGGCGGCGCATAGGTGATTTTCAACGTACCGGCGTGATATATAATAGAATAATTGTTAAGCTGCTCACCCCAATAACTTTCAACCTTAGACGTTCTTGCAAAGTCAACAACATATATGCCCGGATAAATCTCTTTCCTTTGAGCCGTAATGTTGGTGATTTTGTTCTTATTCTGGTAACGGTCATTGAGCTCGCACCATGTAATTGTTTCGGAATCAGAAACAGTTATATCATTGTAGCCGTCCTGAGTGATTTTAACATCATGAACAACATGCTCGCTGCCGTCGTAAGGCACTTCAAGGCTGCCTGCCCAAAGATGAACAACCTTGTTTCCTGCCGGAACATAGACAACATTAATGATGTTATCTTCGGATTTTTCGGTTACGGTAAACGGCAGTTCAATCTGAACACCGTCAGAAACATCACCATTAGCCTTCGTGATCGCCGCAGCACGCTTATGGTTAAGCTGGTTAACATCCGTACCGTTTGCAAGCGTGATCAGAGAACCGATTTCCTGACCGGTCATAGTGGTTTCGCCGAGGTATTTGGTGGTGTCGGTGATTTCTCCGACTTCATTCAGCCAATAGCGAACCTTAACGGTGGAGGTGGTGGGCTTCTGCCTTGTGAGCCTGATTTCAAGCTCGTCCATACCGCCGACCTTGTCCATATCGATGCAGTAAATGTCGATATGAACGGTGTCGCCCGCATTGATGCCGGTTGTGCCGTATTTGTTGTTCAGAACGGTGGAAATTGCGTTGCCGTCCATGAAGGAATACCAGTAATCGGAAAGCGCCATCATACCGGCGGTTGCCGCCGTGGTGCTTGTAGCTTCTTTTCCGATAAGCGTTTCGGGGAGCATGGATTTGCTTCGGTCCTTATGTTCGGTGTCAAGATTCGGAAAAACCTTGTAAAATGCCTTTGAAGCATATTTGTCGCCGTAGGTTGCAGGTTCGGTAACGTTCCATTCGCCGCCCCAATTCTGTGGGTCTGCATTCGGCCAGGACCAAACACCCTTGCCCGCCGTGCCTGCAAAGAATGCAAGATAATCGGAGTAATTGTTTTCAGTCAGTTGTTCGCCGTCCTTATAGACGAACACGAACATATCATCATTGATTGCAACAACGTTCTTGCCGCCGAAAGCCGCTTTAAGGTCGGGATCGTTTTCAATTTTGTCATAAATATCCTGATAATAGGAATCGTTTTTGGAAACGAGTTCGATGGAGTCGGAAAGCGTGTAACCTTCGGGCCACACGAACGAACCCGAGAACCTGCGTGCGGTGTAGGATTTGCCGGAGAAGGTCGAAATGGTGCTGTCGTTTGATTTTTTGCCGTAGCCTATATCCATTTGTCCCTTCTTGACGGAAACATAGTTGCCTGAATAATATATACCGGTTCCGTCAACACTGGAAGCTTTGAAATCCTGAGCGGCTCTGTTGTTCCATGTTGCCGCAAAAATCGCCTGATCGCCTGCGCTCGGGGCATAGGGAATGATGCCGACGCCGCCTATGGTACTTGTAGAGTTAATGGGGTTGGTGATCGAAGCCTTCACCGGGTCGGCGTATTGAACATCGGTGTGACCGTAGTCCCAAACTTTGTGTGCGGAATCGTCAACATCATCGGTTCTGCCGTTAAAATGCTCGGAAAAGGCCGCCCAGTCCCAATGAACCTTATTTTTATATGTGGTTACACTGTTTTCCGTTTCGGATTCCGTTGAAAGATAAGCTGTTTTATCGCCCGCATAAAGTCCGCCGAGATCTGTATGCTGATTTGCAGCAGTGTCATGGCGATGTTCGTATTCGAACGTTCTCTTCCATGTGATTTCGGGAACGACCGTTTCGGATATGGTTCCGGAACCGTCGCCCGTGTCTCCGTCCGCTGCAAAGAGGGACGCGGGGAACATGCCGAAAAGCATGATTCCGCAAAGCAGCAGAGAGAGCAGCTTTTTGATGTTCTTCATTGAAAAACCTCCTGAATATTTTAAAAATAAAAAACAAACTTTATATGAACCGCAGCAGCCCGAAGGCATTGCCGCAGCACTGCGGAAAACGGCGGCGCCGGAAAGGGGCAAAACTAACACTGAATTGAGAGAATTTGGGGTGTGAATATAGTCCGTAGATTCAGGTTATTCAGCGCGTTGCTGACCGAGCCGAAACGCACAACCGAGTGAATGGGAGACGGGAAAACGCACAGAGCCAAGTATTATCCCGCTCGCTCACATACATTATACCGCAAGACCATACGAATTTCAACATTTTTTTGAGTATAAAATGAACATATATAATCTGTTCAGAGAAAATACTTGCAACTGTGACAAAAGAATTTAAAATCACAAAAGTTCTTATATAATTGAAATGAAATATTAATAAATCAATACGTTCCGCATCTGACGGTTTCGGGTGATGCGGAACGCTGTCCGCTGCATTTATTCATTACAAAAGAGTGCAAGCCTGTCGGCATGAGTTTTTTGCAGTTTTGAAATATATGTTTCAATATCCTTGGGGTTCGGGACGCGTTCGATTCTTCCGCCGCTCGGGAAAACGCGTTTGTTCATTGCGCCCGCACCGTGAGCAATGATACTCAGCGAATCCTCCATCATATCGATGTTGTAGATGCAGATGCTGCCGGGTTTTGCATAGCCGACGTTTTCCATGTTGCCCGCCATGTATTTTTGACGGTACATATAATAAGGAAGCATACCCATTTCTTCGGCACCGAGCGCACCGATCTCGGTCATTTTTTCAACTTCCGAAACATCGGGAAGAGCGTATTCGGAAAGATTTTCACGCAGACGGGAAGAACGCTTTATTGCAAGCGTGTGAACTGTCAGACACTCCGGAGAAAGCTCAACGAGTGCATTTACGGAATGTTGCATGTCAGCTGCCGTTTCGCCCGGCAAACCGGCGATAAGATCCATGTTGATTGAATCAAAACCGATATCCCGCGCAAGGTTGAAACACGCCTTGATATCCTCGGATGTGTGATCGCGGCCGACAAGCTGCAATGTTTTATCACACATCGTTTGCGGATTTACGGATATGCGCGTTGCGCCGCGCTGCTTGATGATGCGAAGCTTTTCAGCTGTTATCGTATCCGGCCGTCCGGCTTCAACCGTGAACTCCGTGCCGGGTGCAATATTATAGGCCTCCTCTGCAAAATCCAAAAGATCGCGCAGCTCGTCCGCGGTCAGCACGGTGGGCGTTCCGCCGCCGAGATACAGCGCACGAATATTCAGCCCGAGTTCGCGAACCATTTGCGCACCGTTTGCAATATCCGTCTTCAGTGCGGCAAGATAGGGCTGCATGTCCGTCTTTGCCGTGCGGAGCCGTGAAGCAAAAGAGCAGTACAGGCAGCGTGTACGGCAGAACGGAATGCCGATATAAACATCAACATCGTTTTTCCGCACGGAAGCAAAAATCGGTTCCTGAACGGAAACTATCCGCTCCGCAAGTGCAAATTTCTGCGGCGTGACGTCAAAATCGTTCAACATCATGCTTTTGGCTTCGGCAGGACCGCAGCTGTGCTGAAGCTCGCGCAGCAGGCGCGTCGGGCGTATACCCGTCAGAGAGCCCCACGGGAGGTGCGCATCGGGATATGCCTTTCGCATTGCGCGGAAGACAGCGATTTTAATGCAGCGTTTTGCGAAACGCTTTTCAATAATTGAATCATCATTGCGGAAGGGCGTTCGGCATGAGTATGAATGCTCCCGACCGTTCGAAACAAGGGCGGCTTCGGCAATAAAATCCGTTCCGTCGTTTGAAAGCACAATACTCAGCGTTTTTTCGCCCGCGCCCGCTGTGTGAATTTCAGCGGGGGACAAAACGGGAGCTATCTCCTCACCGGGCAGAAAAAGCCGTATTTCTTCGCATATATCGTTAAAAAAATCCTGTCTGTTTGTGAATAAAAACATATTGTTTGCCTCTTTAATGCAGCTGCGGCATTTTCTGTATTTTCCGTCAATAGTCTTGGTTTCCGCCGCCGCGCAGATACGGATTGTGTTTCCGTTCAAAATCCAAAGTTGTTTCACCCATGTGGCCGGGGAATACGCGGTAATCGCCTTTCAGCCTGCCTGTCAGCAGGAGCAGGGAGTTGTAAAGTGCATCATTGTCACCGCCGTCAAGATCGGTTCTTCCCACGCTGAGACGGAAAAGCGTGTCGCCGGAAAAAATCACACGTTCTTTTTCGATAACATAGCATACGCCGCCCTTGGTATGCCCCGGGGTGTGCAGAACGCTGAATTCGATGCCGGCAGCGGTGAAGCATTCGCCGCCGTGGAGGATGATGTCCACTTTGCAGGGCTTCACAAGCGCACCGCCGAGGTAGGCAAGGCTTGCTTTTCCGCCTGCAAGTGCGCCCGCATCCGCTTCGTGAATTGCAACAAGTGCGTTTTCATGCGATTTCAATTCCGCAACGCCCATCGTGTGATCAAAATGACCGTGCGTCAGCAGAATATGGGTGCAGTGCAGGTTGTTTTGATTTAGAACTTCAACCACCTTGTGCGAATTCGCCGGATCGATAACAACACAGGGAATCCTTTCGGAATTTGAAGGCGTTTCGGCGGATTCGTTAAAAACGATATAGGTATTTACGGAAAGCGGACCGGTTGGGACACAAAGAATTTTCATGCGGCTTTTCTCCTTTTTAAACATAGACTGAATATAGCAAAATTAAAACGTTTTTTTGCTGTCCAGCAGGATCGTGACCGGACCGTCGTTGACAAGCTCAACCTGCATATCCGCGCCGAAAATACCCGTTTCGGTGTGCAGCTGAGTGCGAAAAGCGTCGATGAGCTTTTCGTAGACGGGGATCGCCGTTTCGGGACGAGCGGCAGCAATAAAACTCGGGCGGTTGCCTTTACGGGCATCGCCGAAAAGCGTGAACTGTGAAATCAGCAGAATTTCATACCCGAGTTCACCGGCGGAAAGGTTCATCTTGCCGTCTGCATCTTCAAAAATGCGGAGTTGAGTACATTTTTTAACGATATAGTCAATGTCGCTCTGCGCATCGGAAGGTTCTATGCCGATAAGCAAAAGCAACCCTCTTTCGATTTTGCCGACACATTCGCCGGCGACGGAAACGCTTGCGCGGCGGACTCTTTGAACAACAGCTCTCATACGGATCTCACCCTTGAAACGGATTTTACACCGTTAATTTTCATAAGATTTTTTATAATGCTGTCGAGATGCTCGGCGTTTTGGACCTGAAACCCCATGGTTGCTTCAATCATTGTGCCGTCCTCAACAGGCTTTGCGTTGACAAGATTGATGTTGATTTTCATGTTCATCAGCATCTGTGAAATATCCATCAGCAGCCCGACGCGTTCCGAAGCGGTGATATGAATCGTTACGGGGAATTTTGCACTTTCGCCGTCCGCCCATGAAACATCGATTATCCTGTCCGCATCGGCAAGCAGTGCTGCGGCATTCGGGCAGCTTCTGCTGTGAATCGAAACACCTCTGCCGCGCGTGATATATCCGAAAATTTCATCGCCGGGCAGAGGAGAACAGCATTGCGCAAAGCGAACAACCATGTTGGCCTCGCCTTTGACAATGACGGCTCTTCCGTTTGCGTCAAAACTTTTTGCGGGAGCGTGTTCCTGCTCTTCAAGTTTGCGTGCAAGCTCCTCCTCACGCTGAACTTTTCGCCGGGCTTCCATCAGTTTATGCAATGCCTGCCCGGTTGTGATTCCGCCGTAGCCTATAGCCGCATAAATATCATCCATTTCGTTCATGGAGAAGCGTTTCAACAGAGGTTTGCACAATTCGGCCTTCGTAAGGTCGGCAAGCTTCTGCCCCTGTCGTCTTGCGGCATCGGCAAGCATTTCTTTGCCGCGGACAATATTTTCTTCACGATTCGCCTTTTTGAACCATTGTTTGATTTTTGCTTTGGCTTGGGATGTTTTTACAAAGTTAAGCCAGTCGCGGCTCGGCGTTGCCTGCGGGTTCGTAATGATTTCAACAACATCGTGGGTTTTAAGCTTGCAGTCAAGCTTCACAAGCGCACCGTTGACTTTTGCGTGCTGTGTGTGGTTGCCGACGTTCGAATGAATACGGTAAGCAAAATCAACGGGCGTTGAGCCCAGAGGCAGGTCGATAATCTCGCCGTTCGGAGTCAGAACAAAAACATAGTCGGAGAAAAAATCGTGTCGAACGTTGTCAACGTATTCCTTTGTTGAGTTTGCATCGGAATCATAGTCAACAAGTTGACGCAGCCACGCAAGCTTTGTGTCCAGCTCATCCTGCCGTGTTCTGCCCTCTTTATACATCCAGTGTGCGGCAATACCGTATTCGGCGGTGCGGTGCATTTCCCAAGTGCGAATCTGCACCTCAAACGGCATTCCGAGATCACTGAAAAGCGTCGTGTGCAAAGAACGGTACATGTTGGTTTTCGGCATTGAAATGTAATCTTTGAACCTGCCGGGGAAGGGACGCCAAAGCGAGTGAACAATGCCGAGCGCACCGTAACAGTCCTGCACGGTATCAACAATTATGCGAAGTGCAACAAGATCATAAATCTCGTTCAGTCCGACTTTTTTTATGTTCAGCTTGCGGTAGATGCTGTAAATATGCTTTCTGCGTCCGCTGACTTCCGCTTTGATTCCGGCATCCTTAAGTGCGATTTCAAGCTTGTGCATGGCTTTTTTGAGCAGTCCCATGCGTTCTTCCTGCTTCGGTTCGATAAGGGACTGAAGGCGGCGGCATTCTTCGGGCATCAGATAGCTGAACGATAAATCCTCAAGTTCGACTTTTATGGCACCCATTCCGAACCTGTCCGCAAGGGGGGCGTAAACATCCATGGTTTCCCGTGCTTTGCGAACACGCTTTTCCTTTGAACAATAACCGAGTGTGCGCATGTTATGCAGTCTGTCCGCAAGCTTGATAACAACAACGCGAACATCGTTTGCAATTGCAAGGAACATTTTGCGCAGATTTTCGGCCTGTCTGTCTTCTTTTGACAGCATGTGGGAAAGATTGCTGTTGGTCAGCTTGGTAACGCCGTCCACCATTCGGGCAATGTCCTTGCCGAACATCTGTGCAATTTTTTCAACGGTGATATCGTGCCCATCCTCAACCGTATCATGAAGCAGACCCGCAATGACCGTGTCTGCATCCATGTCCATATCGAGCAGAATGAGCGCAACGGCTTCGGGATGAATATAATAAGGTTCCTGCGATTCGCGTTTTTGGTCAGCATGAACCGATTTTGCAAAATTAATTGCCTTTACTAATAATTCGGTTTTTTCCTTCGGAAACTTTTTTTCGAAGGCAGCGGTCAATCTGTCCATAGCACACCCACCTTTGGCTAAATTTTACCTTTGATAAATTTTGCAGGAATGAACGTTCGTATCGTTCAAAAAGCAAAAAATGCATTCGGCGCAGGCACGCGGCCCGCGCCGAACGGTTGGCTCTGTCAAATCGGCAAAGTGCCGAGTCGAAGTTCTCGGAAGAAGGTTCGCAAAAGGTTCCGAAACGGGCATTGCCGGGAACATTCATTCGCGAGAGTTATCTTTGATATCAGTATTTGATAACTGAGTAAACATTATAATCACGGAGCAGGTCGGCACCGCCGAGATCGGTAAGTTCGATTGCAAAATCAGCAGCAACAACTACTGCCCCCATTTTTTCCACAAGGTCGATAACAGCTTTTGCTGTTCCGCCGGTTGCAAGCAGGTCGTCAACGATTGCAACGCGCTGCCCCGGAAGAATTGCGTCTTTGTGAATTTCAAGGCAGTCGGAGCCGTATTCAAGTCCGTATGACACTGAGTTTACTTCGCAGGGGAGCTTTCCGGGTTTTCTGGCAAGAACAAAACCTGCATGAACCGCATATGCAACGGCGGAGCCGATAACAAAACCGCGTGCTTCCGGACCGATAACGATGTCAACATCAAGCGGGCGAAGCTTCTCGGCAATGGATTCAACAAGCGTTTCGTATGCATCGGCATTCTTAAGCAGTGTGGTGATATCGCGGAAGAGTATGCCCTCTTTCGGAAAATCGGGAATGCTGCGAATCGTTGCAATCAGTTCGGTTTCGTTGATAATCATGTTTAAATCTGTTCCTTTCGTTTCATCCCCGCACGGCTTATACAGCGGGAATGTTTGTTTGCTGTTATTGAAAAATACTGAAATTTTTGCCGAATAAACCGAGTCAGCCTATATCGGCATAAAACTGAAAACTTATTCATCGGAATCATCCTGCTCCGAGTCCGGGAAATTGCGCGTGCGCAAACGTTCGACAGCGGAATATAAAGTGCTGGCGCACAGCGGTGCAGGCCGAATTTCGCTGCTGTTCCGCAGTGCACCGCCCGGAGTGAATTCGATAAAGCCAAGCTCGATAAATACCCGAACGGCGAACAGCGCACAGTAAACAGGAACGTTCAGCTTGTTGGACATCTTGCCGCAAAGCTCCCCCTGAGAACAGGGTGAAGCAGCAAGAATTGACTGCACAAGCTTGTAGCTGCAAACCATGAAATCGCGATCGCAGGCAAAATGCAGTGCGACCCTGCCGAAGTCGCTGTTCGTGCACGGCATCCGAAGCATTGAAGCGGAACTCATTCGGCGTGAAACCGCCGTGTAAACACCGCTGCAAGGGGGATTGTCGTAGAAAACGACCTTGCTGAACCCGAATGCAGGCAGATTTGCAAGCTGCGGTGCAAGCAAAACGGTGTTGCAGCAAACGGGTGAATCCGCAACGCAAGAGTAACAAATGTCAACATTGCCGATTTGACTGCTGCGAATTTCGTCAAGAATTTTTTTGGCGGATTCAACAGAAAAAACAAGCACAAGCAAACCGGATATAGAGCGGGAACAAAGCTCGGCGAGGGTTGTTTCGCATATTTCCGGGAGCTGTTCCGGTTCGGACAGCCGATAAGACAGGTTTTCAAGCAAGCCGTTGCAGAAATAGCGCATACCTTTTTCAATATAGGCATCGATGTCACGCGGCTGCTCCGCTTTTGCGGAAACAACGCGAAGCTGAATGCTGTCAAAACCGTTCCAATTATTGATGCCGGGCGTATAAAGCATATCAACCGTGTCGGCATTCAGCAGCCGATAATAACTTGCGGCCGAGGCAAACCAAACTGCATCCAACGGAGCCGCAGAGCTCGAAATGCTCGGGCTTACGTCCATTTTTGTGTGTTGAGCATCGCTGCCGAAGCGGCGCAGCCTGCTCACGGCCACATGGCGGGAGCGGAAGACGGGGGAAGGGTTGCTCTCTCCGAACGGGGCGAGGCGGGTCAGTTCGGCAATCAATTCTCGGGTGACCTGCTCAAGCGGAATATCGAATTCGTATCGTTTGCACGGGATGAACACGGAGTCATCATAGCCTGTTTTAAGGCAAGCGTTGAGTTTTAAGCGAAAATCCTCAAAAAATGCGGATTCCATTGTTATTCCGGCCGCTTTTGCATGGCCGCCGAAACGAACGAAAAATTCACGGCAGCAACAAAGCACCTCATGAATGTTGACTCCGTCTATTGATCGCGCAGAGCCCTTGAGTATTCCGTCGGATTCCGAAAACAGTATCGTCGGGCGGTGATACATTTCTGCAATGCGTGAAGCGGCAATGCCGATAACACCGGCATTCCATGTTTCGGAACGGAGGACGATTGCTCTTGTGTCCGAAAGGTCGCAGGGTTCAAGACGGCGAATTGCATCGTTAAGAATGTTTGCTTCGTCCTGCTGACGCAGCTCGTTGAGCTTGTTAAGGCGGGCGATTATCTCGTCGGCACGATTGGGGTCGCGGCAAAGAAAAAGCTCAACTCCGAGTGAAGCATCGCTCATTCGCCCGGAGGCGTTAAGCCGCGGGGCAACAGCAAAGCCGAGAGTGCATGCATTATACGGCCGACGTGCAGTGGGAACACCGTTCAAAAGACGGTAAAGCCCATTGCAGCAATTGCCGCTGTTTATCGCATCAAGCCCCAACTTAACAAAAACACGGTTTTCGTCAAGCAACGGAACAACGTCCGCAACCGAGGCAAGCCCCGCAAGGGAAACATATTGCATTGCAGCTTCAAGTCCGGCGAGTGCGTGGAGCAATTTAAAGGCAATGCCCGCACCGCAGAGGATTGAATTCGGATACTGTGAATTGCTGACCGTGTGGCAGACAACGGCGGTGCATTTCGGAACGGTTTCGGGCGGAATGTGATGATCCGTCACAATAACATCAATGCCGAGTTCGCTGCAATAGCTGATTTCATCGGCGGCGGAAATACCGTTGTCAACAGTGATTATGAGGTTCACCCCGCACGAATGCAGCTTGTCGATTGCACCGCGGCTCATGCCATAGCCTTCTTCCCGACGCGACGGAATATGATAGCCTACATCTGCACCGACTGAATGAAAATAATCAACGAGCATGGCGGTTGAACAAATACCGTCAACATCGTAATCTCCGAAAATGCAGATCCTTTCGCCGTTCTCAAGTGCAGCATGTATCCTTTGAACGGCCTTGTCCATATCGGGAAGAAGAAACGGATCATGAAAATCTTCAGCGGAAGGGTGAAGAAATCTTTCAATTTGTTCCGGAGTGACGGCACCTCTTGCACGGAGCGCACGAACAAGCAGGGGGGAAAGCCCTGTAAGATTATCCTGTGCCTGTTCGGCAGAAAAATATTTCGATTTTTGATAAATAATCAAATCGAACCTCCGGCTGAATCGCTCAATGCCTTGCAGCAAAGTGCAAAGCGGCAATAAATCGCGGCAAAGCCATTAAATAAACAAGGTTTTGCAGTTAAAATAAACAGAAAAGGGAGCTTTGCATCAAGGCTGAGGCAAAACAAACCCTTGCAATGTTCAAATTTGGATTAATTATACCGCATTAGTACCAAAATTTCAATAGCCGAAAGAGAATGAAATGCTAATTTCAAAAAAACTTGATTAATAAGAATAATATTAAAATAACAATGAATCATTAATAAATGAGCCGGCAATTGAAAATTAAAGCTTCGGAACCGCTGCGTGTAAATGTTTTTTGACTGAGATTCCGAAGCTTTGTACGTTTTGGACGGCCGATTACTCACGCCGCAGATGTATTTGATCCTTCATCCGTTCGTCCCGTTTCATCGGAGCAGATGCCGCTGCGGTCGAAACACGGCATTGCGGGATTGCGATACGGAAGCAGACTGTTGAATTTGCCAAGGAGCTTGACACCGTGCTCACAAAGCATGAAACATACGCAATAACAAATTCCTCCGAGAGTGCAAACAAGCATGTCCTGCATTGTGTCAATAAGCCCGATGTCAAGGTAGCCGTTGATGCTCAGCTCTTCGCCGTTGACAATAACGGATTGAATATCCGAAATGGAACCCGCAACGCCTTTTTCGCTGCCCAACAGATATGAATTTATGCCGGACACAATTGTATCCTGCTGCATATCCATTCCGAAAAACGTGTCCATAGCGTATTCATAGAATTCCCACACGGCGGCAATTGCAAGCGTGAAGCTGAGAGCGGACACAAGCTTCAGTGCCTGCGAATGGCTTTTGTTGCCGCTGTCCAAAACGTCCGGCAGCACTGCGCCAATAACTGCAAAAAGAAAGCCGGATGAGACATGCAGCGATTTGTCCCAAAACGGAATTATATAGTAAAATTTATATATCTTGCCGAAAATCGGTCCGCCCATTATCAACAGCATAAACAGCAGTTTCAGAATCGGCGGGAATGAAACCCTGAGAACATGCTCGGCAAGCCACGGACTGAACAAAAGAACGGATGTCATGATGCAGATAAGCATGTTTTCGCGAAGGTTCCAGCCGAGTTTCTTTGCGAACAAAAGTGATACGGCTGTGGTCAATGCAATAAAAATCTGCGCGGCGCAAAAACCGTAATCCGCACAATTTTTCTTGGCGGCCGGTCTCTTTTCAAAGCCGTTTGCAGAGTTGAAAACCTTTTTTTCTGTTTGGGAAGATCTTTTCATTGCGGTTGCCTCCTTTTCCTGATGTTATGTTAATCCTTCTTCGCAAACTTTCCGTGAACCGAGTGTGAACAGCGGTTGATATTCAAATTGTGTCGAAAAAGAAAACAGCAGACGTCTCTGCCGAAAAAACACTCTTTTTTTCAAAAATCGGGCGATAATTAATATTCGCTTGATGTTTTTGTGCTAAAATAATACTGACGATGGAAAAACGCCCCTTGAAAGTGCACACGGCACAGGAAGCAGCGGACGGGAAGCCGCGTCAAAACAAAGGTAATTGTAAACGTAACAGAAATAATATTGATTTGAGTCTGTATTTGCAGAAAAAACCGCGAATCACGCAGTTTCTGCGCCAAAAGTGAGTTCTCAGGCTTATTTCAAACGAAAGCGAGGCAGCTGACAATTATGTTTAAGATTCTTATTGCAGAGGATGATATTGAGCTCAGGCAATTGTTCTATCGTGTTCTGACTCTTCACGGTTATTCGGCAATATGTGTTTCCGACGGCAAGGAGGCACTTGACGTGCTGGACAAGGAATATGTTGATTTAATCATTTCGGATATTATGATGCCGAATATGAACGGTTATGAACTGGCTTCAAGTCTGCGCGAAAGCGGGATTACGATACCGATTCTGATGATCACGGCAAAAGATTCTTTTGTTGATATGCAGATGGGCTTTGCTTCGGGAACGGATGATTACATGGTTAAACCCGTGAACGTTAACGAAATGGTGCTGCGCGTGGGCGCTTTGCTGCGGCGTGCACAAATGATCAGCGACAGAAGGCAGACAATAGGAAACACCGTGCTTGAATACGACTCAATGACGGTGACAGCAAACGGCAAAAGCATGGTTCTGCCGCAAAAAGAATTCATGCTTTTGTACAAATTGACCGCATATCCGGGAAGAATATTCACCCGTCAGCAGTTAATGGATGATATATGGGGGTTGGACAGCGAGACCGAACCGCGCACGGTTGACGTACACATCAACAGGCTGCGCGACAGGTTCAGAGATAATGACGATTTTGAAATCATTACCATACGCGGATTGGGCTACAAGGCGGTGAAACGGCATGGAGCATGATGAAATAAAGAAAAACTGCATATCGGGCTGCGCGGCGGAAAAGAAAGCGGAGACATGCGGTGGGAAACAGAATCCAAAACGAAAAAAAACAGATGTTATTGATATTGCACAGCAGTTGAAAAATGAGAAAAAAATACGAACATATTTCACGCTTGTGGTGTTTATCATACTCACATGCACTCTGATTATCGCAATGTCCTTAACGTTCGTGCTTTACCGGCTCGGAATATGGACGGCGCAGCGGGTCGGAATATTCACGGTGCTTGCAGGCATTTCAGTTTTGAGCCTGCTGCTCGGCACTGCAATAACGGTGATACTTTCCGGAAACATTGTGCGCCCGGTTAATGCGTTAAGCACAGCAATGCAGCGTGTTGCGAACGGGGACTATGACGTGAAGCTGGAAACCAAGAGCAATTTTGAAATCATCAGGCGCGTATACAGCGATTTTAACCATATGGTTGACGAGTTGAATGCAGTCGAAACGCTGCGCAACGATTTTGTTTCAAACGTTTCGCATGAATTTAAAACTCCGTTAAGCTCCATTGAAGGCTATGCGATGCTTCTTCAGGATGAAAGTTTGTCCGCTGAGGCACGAAGTGAATATGCGGAGCGCATTGTTGTCAGTACGCGCCGCCTTTCAACGCTGGTTTCAAATATCCTGATGATAACAAAAATTGAAAACCAGACAATGCCGTTCACTCTGAGCAGCTATCGCGTTGATGAACAGGTTCGCCAATCCATTCTGCTTTTGGAAAACAAATGGAGTGAAAAAAATATCGGCTTTGAAATGGATATGGACAGCATTGAGTTTTGTGCGGTTGAAGGACTGCTCGGCAATGTTTGGTCAAACCTTATTGACAATGCAATAAAGTTCAGTCCGGAAGGAGAAATAATATACATAAGTCTGAAGGAAAAAGATGACATGCTCAGCTTTAAAATCGCCAATCGGGGAGAGCCGATGTCGGGTGAAACGCTGAAGCGCATTTTTGAAAAATTCTATCAGGGAGATACATCACACAAGCGTGAAGGCAATGGCCTCGGGCTTGCACTTGTGAAAAAGATAGTTCGTGTTCACGGGGGAAGCGTTTCTGCCGTTAATACAGAGGATGGATTGATTGAATTCACGGTAAATCTGCCTGCAAAGCGCAGCTGTGAAAGGTGCTGCGGCAGCAATTAATACATCAACAGCGTCCCGCATTTGCAAGCAATTTTCGGGACGCTGCTTTATTGCGGAATTCAGTCGGCAGTGCAGCCAATCATTCGGTTATTCTTTTATAATAATCGAGAATTCTCCCGATGCAGCCGGCGCTGTCCGGATTAACAATAAGATCTGCACATTTGCGGTAGGTTTCGATACGTTCGGCATAAAGTTTGAGCACGGCTTCGCGTCCGCCGCGGATCAAGGGACGGTTGGCGGTTTTTGCGTTCAGCAGTATGTTTATATCCCTGTTCAAAAAAACAACGATTCCGCTGCCTTTGATTATTGGGATGTTTCGCTCAACAGTCAGTATTCCGCCTCCGGTTGCAACAACATTTCCGCCGCGTTCCGCAACGCCGAGCAGAGTTTCGCTTTCAATCTCGCGGAAGAAGGCCTCGCCGTGTGTATCAAAGATTTCATCAATAGACATGCCCTGTTTATCGATGATAAGTTTATCGGTGTCGGCAACGGGTTTTTCAATTGCCCTTGCAAGGCGTCGCGCCGTGCGTGATTTTCCGCTTCCGGGCATTCCGACAAGATATAGATTAAGCTTTTCTTTTTGAATGCGTTTTGCTCTGCGGATTATCATGCGGAACACTGCAACGGCGTCGCTTTGATGCGAAAGCATTCCCTCCGTGCGTGCGGCAACGAGCTCTTTTTCCCGTTCGCAGTTTTCGATCGGCAAGCCGTTCATGCGCTTATATCGCCCGATTTCTTCACACAAATCGAACCGCAGCTCCAAAAGGCGCGCAAGTTCGGTATCAATTCGGTCTATCTCGGCGCGGAAACCGTCCAATTCGTTCATAATAAAGCTCCTTAAATCGAATAATTTACATATAGGGATATTACGGCGTGCAGAGAATTCGTTACTGCCTGAAAACAAGATCGAGCAGAGCGATTGCGGCGGCAGCCTCGACGGCGGCACATCCGCGCGGGAGTATGCATACGTCGTGACGTCCGCGGGGAGTAAGAACAGTTTCCTCGCCCGTAACAAAATCAATGCTCAATTGCTCTCGCATAACAGTCGGAACGGGGCGGAAACAGGCACGGAACACGATCGGCATACCGTTTGCAATGCCGCCGTTAATTCCGCCGGAATTGTTCGTTTTTGTTTTTCCGCCCGAAAGAATGCGGTCGTTTGCCGAGGCACCGTCAAGGTCCGCAAAACCGAACCCCGCACCGAATTCGATTCCGTGAATTCCGGGAATTGAAAACACAATATGCGAAATCATGCTTTCAACACCGTCAAAGAACGGTTCGCCGAAAAATGCCGATTCGGGTTCGAGCAATGCGGCACATTCAACGATTCCGCCAAGGCTTGTTTTGCCAGCGGCAGCCTTTTCAAACAGCTCTTCAAACGCACTGCGCCTGTTCGGGGCAACAAGCGGAAAAAACGGGTCAAGCATCGGCTGCTCACACATGCACGGTTCAAACCGCAAATCGGATATGTTTCCGATACGAAGAACATGCGAGAAAACTCGGATTCCGTGTTCACGGAGAAGCTGCTTTGCAATCGCTCCGGCAAAAACGAGCGGGGCAGTCAGCCGCCCCGAAAATGCACCGCCGCCGCGCGGATCGTTATACCCGCCGTATTTCCGATTTGCTGCATAATCCGCATGGGACGGACGTGCAGCGGTACCGCAGTAATCTGCGGGTTTCGCATCGGAATTGCGGAAAACGGCGGTCAGCGGCATTCCCGTAAATCGGCCGCGGAAAAAACCCGAAAGAATTTCAAAAGAGTCCGCTTCACGCCGTGCGGTGCTTTCGATGCTTTGCCGCGGACGCCGCCGTGAAAGCTCAAAGACGATATCTTCAAGATCGGGCTGAAAACCCGCGGGAAGTCCGTCCAGCGTGCAGCCGAGAGCGGGACCGTGGGATTCACCGAAAATTTCAACACGAAAAATATTACCGAACGTATTCAAACACTGTTCCTCCGAGAGCCTGAAAATCGTTGAAAAACTGCGGTGCGCTTTTGTTCACCGCTTCAAAGCCGCGAATCACAACGGGGTTTGAGCAAATGAGTGATGCAATTGCCGCTGCCATAACAATGCGATGATCATGAAAAGAATCAACCGTGCCGCCGCGGAGCGTTCCCGTTCCGTGAATTATGATGTTGTTTTCGCCGCATTCGGCACTTCCGCCGAGGGAACGAATGCATTCAAGCATTGCGTTCACGCGGTCGCTTTCTTTTCCGCGAAGGCGGGCAGTGCCTGTAATAACCGTGTCGCCTGTTTTGCCGCAGGACAATATGCAAAGAATCGGAAACAGATCCGGAGAGTTGGAAATATCGATATTGTCTTTGAAAACGAATTTGCGGATCGCAAAATCCGCCTGTTTTTTTTCGCCGTTCAACGGCGGAGGAAGGCAAACTTCCGACCCGAGAGCGTTTGCGGCAACGAAATTTGCGGCATAGGAGCAGTCGTATGAATAAACAGCCGCGGACGGAAACCCAAAAGGCGGGCGCAGTGTTCCGTGAGCAAGATGGTACCTGCTCTTGTCATTCGGTTCAATACGGCACCCAAATCGGCGGATAACATCCAGCGTAAGTTCAATATACGGCCGAGAGGACGGGTTCGTTATTTCGAGTTCGAAAAGCTCGTTTTGACTGCCGGAAAGAGTTTCCGACGCAAGCAGGATCAACATTCCGCTTGCAAACTGTGAACTCTCCGCTGCGCTGCATGAATACAGCGGCAGATGTTCGGCACGACGGGAAAATTCAATGAACTCGCTGTGCCGTTCGATGCGGCAGCCGAGACAGCTTTTAAACTCATCAAAATTTCGCTCAAGAAGGGTTGAGCCGGCAAAAAAACGAACCTGTGAGTGCCGTCGGAGGAGCGAAGGAAGCAGCAGCCTCAGCAGCGTTGCGGATTCTCCGACATGAACCGAAAGAGGGGATACTTTTCCGCTTTCGGCATCGGTATTAAAAAAAGCTTCATTCACGGCAATGACGGCATTTTTGATATCCTCACCGCAATTATTCGGAAGATGAACGAACTCCGCCGGCCGAATGCCGCACAGCCCTGCAAGAATCAAAAGTCGTATCACTTCGCTTTTGTATGGGGGAGGCTCAATGCGGCCGATGAGTTTTTTTGCCGAAACAATAACGCAGCTCATATACAATGCCTCAAAACACACAGAAACTGTTAAGAAAAGCGATTGCGGATTCAGTTGAAACGCGATGCGTGAACACATGCCCGAATTCTTTGATGAACACCATATCGATGCCGCTGCGATCGCCCTTTTTGTCATGCAGCAGCAGTCCGGCGGCAGTTTCGGTACAGTAGGGCGCATAGTTTGTTTTCAAGCCCTGCTCACGAAGCAGTGAAATGATTTTTTGAGCGATGCCGCGTTTTGTGAAACCGAGTTTTTCACCGAAATCCGCAGCAGCGGCGAGCCCGAGTCCGACAGCTTCGCCGTGACTGAGCGAAAAGCGGCTTGCCGCTTCAAAAACATGGCCGAATGTATGTCCAAGGTTCAAAATGCGGCGCGTGCCGTTGTCAAATTCATCTTCTTCGACAAATTTACGTTTGATTTCGCAGCAGGCGGATATAAGCGCAGCGTTGTTAATAATGCCGCCTTGCAGCAGATTCAGTATGCTGTCGCCTCCGATAACGGCGTATTTGATTATTTCACCGATGCCGGAGTGCAGCTCGCGCAAAGGCAGGGTTTTTAAAAAGTCCGTGCAGCAAACAACAAGCACGGGTGCATGAAAACTGCCGACTGCATTTTTGACACCGCAGAAATCCACTCCGGTTTTTCCGCCGACGGAGCTGTCGGTCATGCCGATAAGGGTTGTCGGCATTGCGATAAAATTGATTCCGCGCATGTACACGGAGGCAGCAAACCCGCCCATATCGCCGATAACTCCTCCTCCGAAACAGAGCAGCACGTCCGAACGGGAGGCATTGCCTTTTAAAAGAAAAGCAAGAATGCTTTGCACTGTTTCAAGCCGTTTATTCTCCTCGCCTGCCGAAACAACAAGGCTGAGAACATCAATCCCGAATGCGCGGAGAGCGGCGGATACATCCTCAAGAAAAAGCGGCGCAACATTGCTGTCCGTCAGAATAAACACTCTGCCGCAGGGCAAGAAACGGCAAATTTCATTGCCGAATTCGTTAAGCGATGTTCCGATGAGCATTTCATATTGCATACTTTTGCCGTCGGAGTTGAAAACAATGCGCTCCATACCGATTTCCCTTCAAAAACAAGACTTTCGAAAAGCGGAATTAATGCAATGCCGCTTTCAGCCGTCGGATTCCTGCATTTATCATAACCCATTTTATCGATTTTTGCAACAAGACAAAACAAGTCAGAATGCGCCCGGATTCGATGCAGGAAAGACTGCGGCTCGCGAATAACAGTGATAAACATAAGACAATCGACGATTGGGCATTAGAAAAGTGACGGTATTCGGCAAATACGGATTGAAAAATACGGATTGAAAAGCCGTCCGGAACACACCGACCGGGCTTTTGGGCGCAAAAGGGTTCGTTCCACGGCCCATTTCCGAAAAAACGGCTTGAATTGAGTAAAGTTCATTGACAATGGAGGATTAGCGAAAATGAATGTGACAATTGAAAAATGCGGCGATGAACTCATTGCCGCACTTGCAGGTGAGATTGATCACCACAATTCAAAACAAATCCGCGAGGCAATTGATACCGAACTCGAAAGAGGCGGATATAAATTGCTGACGTTTGATCTTGAATCTGTATCGTTTATGGACAGCTCCGGAATCGGGATCGTGCTCGGCAGATATAAGGTCGTGTCCAAAAGGGGCGGGCGGCTGAGAATCATCAATGCAAACAGGAGAGTCGAACGCATATTGCGTATGGCGGGTATTTTTTCAATTGCGGAATATCGGCAAAGGAGAGCTTGAATCATGAAGAACACTGTAAAATTCGAATTTTTGAGCCTGTCGGAAAACGAGGCACTTGCGCGTTCCGTTGCAGCGGCGTTCATTATGCCGCTTGACCCGACACTTGAGGAGCTTGCGGATGTGCGAACCGCCGTCAGCGAAGCGGTCACGAACGCAATAGTTCACGGATACAAAAAAAAGAAAGGTACGGTTCGCATGGAATGCAGGCTGGACGGAAGACTGCTGGTTATTTCAATTACGGATTTCGGCTGCGGTATTGAGAATATTGAGCAGGCACGGCAGCCGTTTTTCACGACCGATGCGGACGGGGAAAGATCGGGAATGGGTTTCGCAGTTATGGAAGCGTTTATGGATGATGTTGACGTTGTGTCAAGACGCGATATCGGAACTCGTATCACGCTTAAAAAATTCTTTTCGGAATCGGATTATTCGGCAGTTTGCGACGGCATTGCGGACAGCAAAAGCGACTTGCACGATGAAAAAAGCGAAAACGGTTCGGAATGCATTTCCGGCAGGAATACAATCGAACAGACACACGGAATAATAAAAGCGATACGTCCGAGTATCAATGTGCAAAACATAAACGCACGAACATCGGATTGATATGAACTTTGAACAAAAAAACGGCGGGGAGCATTGCACGGCGGATAATTCTCCGCAGTATGTATTTCACTGCGATGCCGATGAAAATGAATTTGCCGGTTTTATTTTGAAAAACCTGCCGCTTGTCCGTGCAGTTGCAAGGCGTTTCTCCGGACGCGGAGCGGAACCGGAGGAACTGGTTCAGGCCGGTTCGATTGGGTTAATAATTGCTGCAAAAAGCTTTGACAAAACCCGAGGCGTATCTTTTGCAAGCTATGCGTTCCGCTTTATCGAGGGCGAAATACGTCGGTTTATTCGCGAAAACACTTTGATTCGCCTTCCGCGCAGCGCAGTCGAAAGGCTGCATATTGACAGCGGCGATAGAGTTTCAAATGCGGATTACTCAGGTTCGCGTGCGGACAGCATCGAGTTACCTTCCGTATGCGTTTCGCTTGATGAAGAAAAAACAAAACTTTATGATTTTAATAATACCTTGCAAACGGAAAACTTTGAGGAGCGGTCAAATGCAAATATGCTTGCCCTGAAATTGATGGGCAAACTTCCGCCGATTGAACAAAAAATCATTTATCTACGCTACTTATGCGATTTCGGGCAGGCAGAAACCGCATTGAAGCTTGATTTAAGCCAAAGCACAATTTCAAAATATGAAAAACGTGCCCTGCTGAGAATGCGCCGCATTGTTTCGGAGGAATAAAACACTGCCTGTCGGATACGGCGGTGCATTGCGTTTCATAATGAATATTTTTTTCACATCTTTCGCAAAATACAATCAAACAAAGGGCGATGAAAAAACTTGCCCGCGAAAGGTGGTTTGTGTTTTGAAAAAAACATTTGGTATTTCAGCCGGCAGCGGTGCTGCGGTGAATGATAAAAAAACAATCGAAGTAACAAAAGCGGGAAGAGGGCGTATAGGGCGCATTATTTCGGCGGTTCTGATTCTGCTTGCACTCGCTTTCGGTGCGTATTTTGCGGGACGATCATACTCGTATGAAGAAAAAGCGGAGTCCATGTTCAGCGGTGCAAGTTTTGTCTGCGCGGAGGTGCATAATGATTCCGTTTGACGAAAAAAACATCATGACCAACACAATATTTCCGCCTGCATTCGGAGCGGATGAAAACATGAAACAGGGAACCAATGACAGGGAAATCCGCTACAAAACCTATACTGCCCGCGTTCATAATCAATGCGGCAGCAATGCAGGAGGAACAAACTGATGGCAAATGAGGTAAAACACGGGCGAAGGCTCACTCCGGAAGAAAAACTTGAACACCGAAAATACCGTGAAACGGTGAACGCAAGAGCTCCGAAAAGCAAAACCTTCAGCCAATGCATTCTTGCGTTTCTGACAGGCGGTGCGATTTGCTGCATCGGGCAGCTTATAGGGGATTTCGGAACGGCGGTATTGAACCTTGCGGAACAGGAGCGCGCGGCGTTCACTTCGATCGTTTTGATTTTCGCAGGTGCATTGCTCACGGGAATCGGGGTTTACGATAAACTCGGTGCAATTGCGGGCGCAGGGTCGGTCGTTCCGATAACAGGGTTTGCAAACTCAATCGTTGCGCCTGCAATGGAACATAAGCGTGAAGGGCTTGTGATGGGTGTCGGAGCGGAGCTGTTCAGCCTTGCCGGCCCGGTGCTTGTTTACGGAATCACATCATCAGTAATTGTCGGAATAATTGCATGGCTTACCACGCTGTGAGCGCGGTTTGTTCCGACCGGTGTTGCTTTTTGGTTGAGTTTTGACTATAATAAAGCGGGTGATGCACACGGCAATGCAGGTTTTGCCCGATAAGCCTATGCAGCCCGCCAACAAGCTGAACACGAAACGGATAAAACGCAGCAATGATAAACACTTATTGCCTCTTCTGCTGTTCCGGCAAGGAGAACTCGGTTATAAAAATGTTGAAAAACGAGGGCTTTCCCGCAATTGCGCCGACAGTTATGCACTGGACGGGCGGTGCGGCGCAGCCCAAAAAAACGGCTCGGCGGCTGATGCCGGGCTATGTTTTTTTTGATGCGGACACGGAGCCGATGTGGAACCGAATTTTGAAGGATTCCGCTGTTCTGAAGCTTTTGAGCTACGGCGACGGAGAATACGCTCTTCGCGGTACAGATCTTGAATTTATAGATTGGATAAAGAAAAACAACGGCATAATCGAGATGTCTTCCGCGGTAAAAGTCGGCAGCATGATAGAATTCGTTGCAGGTCCGCTGAAGGATATGAACGGAAAAATAATAAAAATCAACCGAAGCAGGCGGCAGGTACAAGTATCGTTCGGTTCGGAAAACGGCATTATCAGCAAAGTTTGGTGCTCAATGGAGTTCGTTTGCAGCAACGCGGATTCGTATTCCGCCGTGAAAGAGAACAAAAAAGAATTCGACAGCGCAAATCCGTAATCATTTATTGAATAATGAAAAAGCCGTATTCGACACGGCCCGTCCTGCATGATAAACAGCACTCATGCCGCATAAAATGCAGCATGGACGGATTTTCTTCTTTTTTTGCAATATTGATGCTTTGCGCGGGTTTGTTTTTGAGCGTGCGCATAAATTTCTTTCAGTTTACGCACTTTGGATGTGCAATTAAAACGGCGCTCGGCCTCGGGCAAAGGCGTGCAGCGGAAAATGTGCGCCGCAAACAGAAAAGCGATGCTTCGGGAGTGACGCCGTTTCAGGCACTTTCTTCCGCACTCGGCGGGTCTATCGGAACGGCAAATATCGCGGGCGTTGCAAGCGCGATTGCGATAGGCGGAGCAGGCGCGGTATTCTATATGTGGCTTGCGGCACTGGTCGGAATGGGCGTCAAATTCTGTGAGATAGTGCTTGCGCTGCGCTATCGCGAAAAGCGCGGAGGACAGTGGTGCGGCGGTGCAATGCTTTATATAGAAAAAGGCTTCAGAAAAAGCAACACGGGAAGCCGCTTTCTGCAATCGGTTTCAAAACCCCTTGCAGCGGGCTTTGCGCTTTTCGGACTGCTTGCTTCTTCCGTCGGAACGCCGCTCGTGCAGTCAAACACGATCGCAATGAGCGTGAATGATGCCGTGCTTCTGTTTTTGCCGAAAGCGGAACAAAAAACTGTCTGCATTATTGCGGGTGCGGCAACTGCTGCGTTGGTGGGCATTGTAATACTCGGCGGAATTCAGCGCATAGGGAAGGCCTCGGAAATCATCGTACCGTTCATGGCGATAGGTTATATTGCGATTTGCATAATAGTTTTAAGCAGGTTCGGCAGCCGCATACTTCCTGCGTTTCGCGATATTTTCAGCGGCGCATTGGGCATAAAGCAGGCGGTCGGCGGCGCGGCGGGCTTCGGTGCGGCGCGTGCGCTGCGGATCGGCATGGCGCGCGGAGTGTATTCAAACGAAGCGGGGGTCGGCTCCGCTCCGATGGCTCATGCCTGCGCAAACACGAACGATCCCGTAAAGCAGGGAATGTATGGAATTTTTGAAGTTTTTGCAGACACGATAGTGATGTGCACAATGACTGCGCTCGTTGTGCTTGCAAGCGGAATACCTTTGCAGGCGGGCGGAGAAATTTCGGGAACGAGCATCGCATTGCGGGCGTTTTCAACCGTTCTTCCGGAGAGGACAACAGGCATTTTTCTTGCGGTTTCAATGCTATTGTTTGCGTACACATCCCTGCTCGGCTGGGCGGTCTACGGAATGCAATGTGCCAAATATCTTTTCGGCAAAAGAGCGCAGTTACCCTTCTGCATTTTGTACACGGTTTTGACATTTGCGGGTGCATTGATGAAGGTGGACTTTGTATGGACGGCAGGGGAAACGCTCAACTATCTCATGGCAGCGCCGAACATGCTTGCTCTTCTTGTGCTGAATCGGGAGGTGCGGCGGGAAACAGCTTTTGCCTGAAGCCAAAAAACCGAGGTGCTTGCTTAAAATATTTTATATTTGCGTTTCGGTATTTACTTTTTCCAGATTTTGATGCAAAATAACAGGCGGATAATCATGCCTTTCGGCATTCAGGAGGAATACTATGGATTTTATCGTTGAAGTATCCGCACGTCATGTGCATTTGACTCAGGAACATGTTGAGGCTCTTTTCGGAAAGGGTCATGAGCTTACCTTTGACCGTCCCCTGTCCCAGCCCGGTCAGTTTTTGAGCAAGGAAAAGGTCACCATCAAAAACGGCGATCGCAAAATTGAGCGTGTTTCAATCCTTGGACCCGTTCGCAAAGCATCCCAGGTTGAAGTTTCAAAAACGGACAGCGTTGCTCTGCGTGCAGAGGGCTTCATCCGCGAGAGCGGCGATCTTGCAGGCACTGCGCCTGTTGAAATCGAAGGTCCCGAAGGAAGCATTCAGCTTTCGGAAGGCCTTATCATTGCAAAACGCCATATTCACATGACTCCCGAGAATGCGGCGGAAGCGGGTCTCAAAGATAAGGATGTTGTCAGCGTTGCTGTTAACACCGACGGACGCAAGACCATTTTCGGCGATGTTGTCGTTCGCGTCAGCCCCTCCTTCACCCTTGCAATGCATATCGACACCGATGAAGCCAACGGTGCAAACGTTCCCCGCAGCGGATGTCAGGGTCATATTGTGAACGTTGAGTTCTGATTTAACCATCAAAAAACAATACTGATTATAAATCAGCATAAGCAAAAGCACCCCCGCCGGGTATTACATTACCCGGACAGGGGTGTTTCCTTAACAATCGATAAAAGTGACCGAAAGCAGTGTTATTCAAACCTTATGCTCTCTGCAACGCGCTTGGAAAGGCTTGCAGAGTCCTCGTAAGTATTGGAAAGCTCAACGGCAACGGACACGGGATTGCCCATTACACAGTACGAAACTGCGGTCGGGCAATAGAAAGGGTGAAAACCCCAGCCGTCTATCCATGCAGCGGATGAAATTCCGTGATACGAAACGGAATACACACTCTCGCAGTTTGAAGAATCACCGTCCACAAAATGATAATTATCCCAGTCGAAGTAGGTGACGTGTCCCATAGCAAAGTGAGCGAAAGGCTCACGGTATCCATACTCCGCATACCCCTCGGCACCGTATGAATGAAATCCGACTGCACCGGCAAGATTGCCGTTTTCATCAAACAACAGCTTGCGTCCGGGTAGGGCGCAGCCGTATTCGTCATATCCCGGATCAAAGGAAGAAGACGAATTATCATAAACACCTTCGTCACTTCTGACAGTCCAGCCTTCCGGCAGGTCGAACGTAACGCTGAAAGCGCGGGTTAATTCCGTTGCCGGAAAATCAACCTTGACCTTTTGGCAGGGTTTCGTGTATTCGCCGACAACGGGTACGGGTGTTGCGGGCGGATCCGTCGGGTCGATGAACGGAGTGGCCGTTTCTGCCGGAGCGGGTGTTGCCGTTGCGGGTGTTGCCGTTGCGGAGACTGTCGGAACTTCCGTTTGCGGAACAAGGGTCGAATTCGAACCTGTCTGCTTTGCGGGCTTGCCGCTGCAAGCCGAAAGAGTGAGGGCAGAACCGAGCGCGAACGCAGCGGCGAATGCTGCGGCAAGTGTGCGCTTTGCATGGGTGCGGAGAGCATGAATGATGTGTTTTTTCATTTTTAAAACCTTTCTGTCAAAATTAATTGACTTTTCTTAAGGAGTTGGGAACGAGCCTCGTTTCCTGCTCCGATAACTATTATAGCGAGGTGTTTCGAAAAATACAATGGTTTTGCACCCCCGAAAATGCAAATGTCGAAATATTTACAAATATCGTTAACAGATTGGCCATATTTTCTTAATAGTTCGGCCGCAATTTGGTATATGCTGTCGTTCGACAGAAAACAATGAACAGCACCGCCTGCGGAAAATTCCGGCGGGCGGTGTTGCTCGGTAAAGGTAATGAGAAGATGGCGTATTAAAAATAGGAATGTGCTGACCAATTCGCTTTTATGAAAGGGAATTCAATCAGCACGCCCGCAATTCCGACGGTCGGATGCGGCTCAAAGCGAGTCGCCGAAATCCATGCGGAATTTTGCTGCAAGCTTCTCCGGCCAGTCGGACACAGAATTCAGCTTGTCATAGAAATTGTGCGGTCCTTCGGTTTCGAACTTCAGTCCGCCGATAAGCTCCCTGTTGTCATACAGCCAGCAGATGCGGTCAATGAGATAGTTCATCTGCGAAACGGTGTATACCCTGCGCGGCACGGCAAGGCGAACGAGTTCCATTGCGCCGTAGGGCTCAACATCCGCATCATCCCACGGCTCATCAATTGCTCCGCGCTCCATGCCTCTTGCGCCGGAAGCAATATAAATTGCAGCTGCAAGGCTGCCCGCCGGATAGTCCTTGCGGGCGATATGCGGAACAAATTTCATTGCGTCAAGGTGACAGCCGAGACCGCCGGGCGGTGTGACAACGGGAATGCCTGCATCTTCAAGCTCATTGCAGAGATATTCGATGAATTGCGGGCCCTGAGCGATAATGTTTTCGTCCATTGTGTCGTCAAGCCCGACGCAGATAGCTTCCATCTCTTTAACGCTCATGCCGCCGAAAGTGGGGAAGCCCTCAAAGCTTGAAACGAAGGTTTTGATATGCTCGAAGAGCTTTTTGTCATTAAGAATGATTGCGCCGCCCCTGCCGAAGCCGAGTTTGCGTGCGGAGAAATAGATGATGTCCATTGCGTCCGAAAGGGTGCGCACGATTTCACGAATGCTCTTGTCGAAATAGGCGGTTTCGCGGGTTTTGATAAAGTACAGATTGTCCTGAAGCAGGCTTGCGTCAAGAATGGAAAGCACTCCGTATTTTTTGCACAGTTCGGATACTGCAAGCATGTTATCAAGCGCAATGGGTTGGCCGCCGATGAGATTTGTGCCGGATTCAATGCGGACAAAGGCGATATTGTCGCCCTGCTCTTTGAGCACGCGCTCAAGCTTTTCAAGATCGAAATCGCCCTTGAACGGGTTGGAACTCTGCCTGTTAAGCCCGTCTTCCTGCAAACAGATAACGTAGTCGCCGCCGCAGTATTTTATTTTGCCGACAGAGGTGCCGAACTGGAAGTTCATCGGAACGATCGAACCGGGCTTGGGCTGCACGAACGCAAGCGCAAGCATATGTTCACAGGCGCGGCCCTGATGAACGGGAAGAAAATAATCCTTGTTGAAAATCTCTTTGATTTTGGCAGCAAGGCGATAATAGGTTGCACTGCCGGCATAGCTGTCGTCGCCGACCATCATCGCGCCGAGCTGTTCGTTGGTCATTGCGTTGACGCCGCTGTCGGTCAGCATGTCGAGGTAAACATCCTCGCTGCGGAGGCAGTATGAATTGAAGCCCGCTTCGCGAATTGCGCTGACGCGTTCTTCAACGGACGGGATGCGTGTTTTTTGAACGATGCAAATCTTGTGCATCTCAAGGGGCAGGGATTTTCTGCGGTAATATTGAACCTTATCCATAGAATCTCCTTTCGGTCAATAAAATCATTCCGGTGAATGACTAAACAATCTGTTTGGATATAAACGCCGGCTGCATTCGTCCGTACGGATCGTGCAGTGTTCCGCCGATTACCCTGCTATTATACGCAGCAGTCGAATCGGGTGCAATTCAGGAACATGCGCAATTTCCGTTTGTTAACAGTTTTGCCACAATTCAAACTAAAATTATACTCAGTAATGCAGAAAATGCATTAACAAATGCATACCTCTCACTTTGTAAAACAAAACTGCGATTCGGAACTTCGGAACAATGAAGCTCGAACCGCAGCTGTCGGCGGTTATATCCTTTTTTCGGGAATCAAATGATTCGGAGAAAGTCGCATTGAATCATTCGGTAATATAGGCCTTTACAAGTTCGTAAGTGTTTTTTACGCCGTCAATGTGGGAACGTTCATATCCGTGGGAAGCATAAACTCCCGCTCCGATAAGTCCGTGGCGCAGATCGTAACCGGCATCGAGCGCCGCATCCGCATCGGAACCGTAGAAGGGATAGACATCAAGCGCGTAATCAAGATTATGCTTCTTTGCAAGCTCAACAAAACGGGACGTAACATCGTAATTATACGGACCGTGTGAATCCTTTACACAGATGGAAACCTGATGCTCCTTGCATTCAAGTCCGTCGCCGACGCAGCCCATGTCAACGCTGATGATCTCTTCGGCATCGGCGGGAATACCGCTTGAGCAGCCGTGGCCGACTTCTTCAAATACGGTGAGATAGATGTAAACTTTGCGGGTCAAAGAAAGCTTTTCTGTTTTAATTGCCTTTGCAATGCCCATGAGAATCGCCGCACTGAGCTTGTCGTCGAGGAAACGGCTTTTAATATAGCCTGTTTCGGTGATTCTTGTGCGCGGATCAAAACAGACATAATCGCCCGTTGCAATGCCGAGTTTTTTTGTTTCGTCGGCGGAAAACACTTTTTCGTCAAGCACAAGCTCCATGTTATCGTAGCTGCGCTTCTGGCTGTCGTATTCGCCGTTGACGTGAACGGAAGGGTTGTTCATCTGGAAACAGCCTTCAAAAACCTTGCCGTCACGGGTATAGACACGTGCATTTTCGCATTCGGCGTTGTTTGCGTTCATGCCGCCGATGCGGGTCAGCTTAAGCCTTCCGTTGCTCTTGACTTCGGATACCATTCCGCCGAGGGTGTCAATGTGTGCAGAGAAGACAACCGGGCTGCCTTCGCCGCCGAGACAGCAGAGCACACAGCCCTTGCGGGTAAGCTCAGGCTCAAAACCGAACTCGCGGAGCTGCTGCATGATGTAATCAGCAGCTTTGCGCGTGAATCCGCTCGGACTGTCTATTGCCATAATTTTCTTCAGTTCATCAAGAATATAGTTAAGCATTTTTCCTCTCCTTATGTAAAAACATCATTCGTTTAACAGCGCATCCGCAACCTGAAAAGCCAGAGTGCTTTCATCGATTCCGTTCAGCGCGTTTTTTTCGGTTTCATCGCCCTCGTCAATCGGGCTGTGCGCTTCGGTGTGTGTGCCCATGTTGATGAAAACCTGCATAAGCTCAAGGATTTCTTTTGTAAGCGGTTCGCCCTCGAACGCTGCCGCAACACCGATTTCGGATTCGCCGCAGGCGCGTACGATTTGAACAAGTTCCTCAAAACTCATTCCGGGAACATACAGGCTTTCAAGATAGTTCTCAACGCCGTAGCATTCAAACCCGTGTGATTTAAGCTTTGCAAAATCGAGCTTTTCTTCAAACTCGGCGGCGAAAAGCTTGCCGTCGATCGACACTTGCAAAAAGTCAACGGCAATATCGCAGATTCCGTTCACGGTCAGAACGGGGATGGGATAGTATTCAAGAAAGTTGTCCCCGTTCACGGTAACGGTGTGGCGGTCATAATAGCCCCATTCAACATTGTAACCGAGCTTTTCAAGCGTGTTGCGCAGCATGATGGCACGTTCACTCAGTGTACGGTATGAATCGTTGACAACGTTCACATTCTTAGGTATTTTCATAATTCAGGACTCCTTTTGCAGTTTGATTTCTTCAGACAGAAACGTAAAACCTGTTTTGCGCTTCGTGCAGTTTTTTATATTCGCCGCCGGCGGCGAGAAGTTCATCGTGGGTTCCCATTTCGGCAATTCCGTGTTCGTCAACAACGGCAATTTCATCCGCGTTACGAATTGTGGAGAGACGGTGTGCAATAACAAGCGTTGTTCTGCCCTTGCTCAACCTGTCGAATGCCTGAGTGATGCGCGCTTCGGTTGCGGAATCCAATGCGCTTGTTGCTTCATCCAAAATGAGAATCGGCGGGTTTTTAAGAAAAATCCTTGCGATGGAAACACGCTGTTTCTGCCCGCCGGAAAGCGTTATGCCGCGTTCGCCGACGATGGTGTCATATCCGTCGGGCATCTTCATGATATCGTCGTGAATTTCCGCCGCAACGGCTGCCTGCACGATTTCTTCATCGGTTGCATCGATTCGGCCGTAACGAATGTTTTCTTTGATGCTCGCGGCAAAAAGGAACACATCCTGCTGAACGATGCCGATATTGCGGCGCAGTGATGAAAGCGTAACATCGCGAATATCAATTCCGTCAACGGTGATGCTGCCGGAGGTTATATCATAAAAACGGGGCAAAAGGTGGCAAAGAGTGGTTTTGCCGCCGCCGGAAGGACCGACAAGCGCAAGTGTCTGTCCGTGCCTGATGCTGAGGCAAATGTTTTCAAGCACATTGCCGCCGGAACCGTATGCAAAGGAAATGTTTTTGAACTCAATGTCGCCCTTAACGTTTTTGAGCTCGATTGCATCGGGTTTATCCTGAATCTCGGCTTCTGTATCGAGCAGCTCCGTGAATCGTTTAAAACCGGCCATGCCCATTGTGTATTGCTCCGCAAATGCGGAAAGCTTGCGTATCGGGGTAACAAACGATGAGATATACATCATAAAGATGATAAGCGTCGTTGTCGTCATTTCGCCTTTCATAATGAGCACACCGCTCACGGCAAGCACAATGACATTGAGAATGGTTGTGAAAAACTCCATTCCCGCCATAAACATGCCCATAGTTTTGTAATACGCAGACTTGGAATTGACAAAGACGCCGTTTCCTTGTTCGAATTTTGAAATCTCATAATCTTCATTTGTAAAGGCTTTTGCAACCCGTGCGCCGCTTATGGAGGATTCAATCTGCGAATTGATAACCGCCATGCCTTCTTTGACCTTGCGTGAGGTGCGGCTCATACGTTTCCGCAGATTCATAACGAAAATCAACATAACAGGAACGACGGCAATAAGAACGAGCGCAAGCCTCCACTCTATTGTGAGCATTACAACAAACGCGCCGATGAATGTCAGCATGGAAATGAAAACATCTTCCGGACCGTGGTGAGCAAGCTCCGTAACGTCAAAAAGATCGTTTGTGCAGCGCGACAGCAATTTGCCCGTGCGTGATTTGTCGTAAAAGCTGAAGCCGAGCTGCTGAAGATGCGTGAAAGCATCGCGGCGCATATCGGCCTCAATATGAACGCCGAGTCTGTGCCCGAGTGCCGTGACGATATATGTTGCACCGGTGCGAAGGATATAAAGCAGGAAACATACCGCCATAAGAATGAAAAACGGGCGGTATTGCGGCGCGGTTGCGGAAAGATAGCGATCCAGTGCCAGTTTGGACAGCAGGGGATAGGCGATGTCCACGGATGAAATGAACAACGCACAAAGCATGTCGACAGTGAACATGCCGATATGCGGCCTATAATAGGAAGCAAAACGCTTCAGGTTTGATTTTTTCGCGGTATTGTCTGTTTTATTTTTCATGGCATCAGTCTTTGGTTCTTTGATTTCGCTTTAATTTACTGTGCATCATTCGCCGTGCGGCGGACGACGGCGGGGTGAACGCACCTACTTGCTGTCTTCATCAAAAAAAGCATCATTGCTGATTTGTGATTTGTCAATGCCGGTTTGAGGTTTGACAGGCATTTTTTTGCATATCCCAAGCAGGATGATTGCTGCCGCAAACATCAGAACAGGTATAATCGCATTGATTCGCAGCACCCAAATAAGGCACAATAGAATGAACGCGGCTCCTGTTAAAACAAGAGCGATTATGCTCAGCGCGCGCCGCATACAGGTTTCCTCCGTTAACTGTCTTTTTCAATCGCATTTTACCATAAGGTGTGGTTTTTTTCAATGAAAAACAATATATATTCACAAAAGAGTTTCGAACAACATGACATTCATGCAAAGGGTGTTGACAACACGGCCGAAACTGTGTATAATATCAGGAGCAGAACAGTTGCAGAGAGGTTTTTTGTGGACAGTTGCGACAGCAGCGACCGAAAGCGTCAGCATAACCGAATACGGAACGAACGGGCATAACCGAACGAGCGCAGTTTGTTTGGCTATGTTTTTTGTTACATTCAAATAGTGTTCGCGCTTTCCGCACACAAGTCTTCCTGCGGCAAAACTGCCGAAAAAATCGAATTTGAAAGGAATCTTGAAAGGATATCTGACTATGACAGACATCGACCCGCTTATACGTGGATTTTTCCACGCACAAGACGCACTTACCGCCGCAGCAAGCAATAATGCTGGAACCATTATTTGGCAAATTGTCTTGCAAATTGTACTCATTGCATTGAACGCAGTTTTTGCGTGTGCTGAAATCGCCGTGCTTTCCGTGAGCGATGCAAAGCTTGCAAGCCTTGTCGAAAGCGGCAACAAACGCGCAAAACGCCTTGCAAAGCTGACAAAGCAGCCGGCGCGCTTCCTTGCAACAATACAGGTTGCAATAACTCTTGCCGGTTTCCTTGCAAGTGCATTTGCAGCGGAAAACTTTGCTCAATACATTAAGCAGCTTATTCCGAACATACCGGAATCACTCTGCATCATCGTTATCACGATCCTGCTTTCGTACGTCACCCTTGTTTTCGGTGAACTTGTGCCGAAACGCGTTGCAATGAAAAAGTCCGAAAGCCTTGCGCTGAGCATCAGCGGACTGCTGAATTTTGTCTCAACGATTTTTGCTCCGCTTGTCTGGCTGCTTACGGTTTCAACAAACGGAGTCCTGCGGCTTATGCATATCGATCCGAACGGCGACGATGAAGAGGTCACGGAAGAAGAAATCCGCATGATGGTCGATGCCGGCGGAGAAAAGGGCACAATCGACCGCAGCGAGCAGGAAATAATTCAAAATGTATTTGAATTTGACGATCTTACCGCGGGTGAAATTGCAACGCATCGAACCGATATTGTAATCCTCTGGGAGGAGGATGACGACAAAGAATGGGAAAAAACCATTTATGAACACAGGTATTCTCAGTTTCCTGTTTGCGGTGAAAGCGTTGATGACGTTATCGGCATACTGAATTCAAAGGATTATTTCCGCCTTGCGGACAGAAGTCGTAAAAACGTCATGGAAAATGCGGTTCGTGCGCCGTATTTTGTGCCTGAAGCCGTAAAAGCGGACGTTTTGTTCCGTGATATGCAGCATTCAAGGCGCGGTTTTGTGGTTGTGCTTGACGAATACGGCGGAATGAGCGGTATTCTCACGATGAACGATCTTGTTGAGCAGCTTGTCGGCGATCTTGACGATGAGGACGATGTCATTGAGACGGAGGAAGATATTGTTCACCTTCCGGACGGCAACTGGCGCATTCGCGGCAGCGCTTTGATTGAGGATGTTGCAGAGCAGCTTAATATCAAGCTCCCGTGCGATGAGTATGATACTTTCGGCGGCTATGTGTTTGCAACCCTCGGAAGAATTGCCGATGACGGAACAACCTTCAGCATTGAAACGGACATCATGAACATAGATGTTCTCGAAATTCGCGATCACAGAATCGAAACAACTGTTGTGAGGCTGAAAGAGCAGCCTCAAGGTGACGACTCCGATTCCGATAAGGATTAAGAGGGCACAGCATATTAATATAATCGGCAGGAATTTTAACGTTTTAGAAGAGGGTGCGGGTAATACTTGCACCCTTTTTACATAACGGCAGCGCTGCAAAAATGATATAAATTCTAATATGACGTCAGTGTTCTTGACAGCGGGAAAAATAAATTATAAAATATAAGGCGGCGCATAAATGCGCTGCACGACTGCATTGCTTTTGCATTGAATAAATGATGAAGCGGTGCTGTGTGCAAACTAACAATACAGGAGAACACGAAACACATGAAAACACGCAGAATCATGGCCGTTGTGCTCGCCGCTTTGATGATGCTCAGCATCATTCCCGTTGCATTTGCAGAGGAAATCAGCTCCATTTCGGCAGATGCAGCATTGTCGGTGCGCATGGATGATGCTTGGGCGGCAATTGAACTTGCCGAAGCCGAAGCACTTGCTGACAACCTTCCCGCAAGCGACGTTATCAACGCCGTTTACACCGCTGCTCTCAACAACGAAAATGTTGATGCAGACAGCTTTTCCGATTTCACCGCCGACGGTTTCTTCTTTACCGTCAACGGAATGCACTGTGCATACAACTACAGGCTCCGCAACAAAATTGAAGCAAATGTAACCGAAGAAGGTTCCGTAACTTTCAACGCATCCAACGGCAAAGTCGTTGAAATGCGTGACGCAACCTCTCCGAACGTTCTGCTCGTCGGACCTTATTACGGCGGCTATGACCCCACCTTCACCGATCAGTATCGCCGTGAAGCAACTTCCATTGCGGAGGCAACCGGCGGCACGCTGACAATTCTTGCAGGCCATGATGCAACCGGTCCCGCGATCGCTGCTGCATTCCCCGACAAGGGTGCTGTCATTTACGACAGCCACGGCATCGCAAGCGGCACTTCCTCTTATCTCTGCCTTACCACCAACCAGGGCATTACCAACGAGGATTATGCAAACGGCTGGGCAGTTCGCTCCGGCAACGAAGCGTTCATTGACGGTCGATATGTCGAGAACCATATCACAAGCGCACTCGATAATCCGTTCGTTTGGATGGCTATCTGCGAAGGCATGAAGCTCAGCGGCCGCGGCACTACCGGCTATGCACTCCTCCGTGCAGGCTGCGGTGCGGTTTACGGCTATTCTCAGAGCGTTACCTTCGTCGGAGACTACAAATTCGAAGAAACTTTCTGGAACGTTATCAAAGAGGAAGGAACTATTGCCGAAGCATACGCAACAATGGTTGACGTATGGGGTCCCGTTGATCCTTACGGTAATGCATGGCCCATCGTCATGAGCCCCGTTGATGATTTCCCCGCAAATCCCGACCAGGCACAGACGGTTTACTGCGATTGGACTCTTTTCGGCGAATCCGAAGAACCTATTGCACTCGAAGGCTACACCCTCAGCGCGAACGAGGCGAATATTGCAGTCGGTGAAACGGTCACCGTCAAGTTTAACCGCGAACCCGAGGATGCAAACCTCTATGACATTATCTGGACTTCTTCCGATGAGAACGTTGCTGTTGTTGACGGCAACAAGCGCAAGGTAAAGATTACCGGCAGCGGCAGCGGCACCGCAACCGTGACCGGCACGGTCATGGTTAACGGCAGTGTTTACGGCACTGCTGTTATCGCCGTCAGTGTTACCGGTGATGAAGCTCTTGCGGCAGCACTCAACGTTGAAGGCGGAAATCTCTGGTTCGGCGTTTCAACCGAGTATCCCTTCACTGCTGTTGATGACGGAACAAGGGTTTTCGCACGTTCCGGCAACAAGCGCGTTGTTAACAGCAAGTCACAGCTCATGCTGACCATAGCGATGCAGAGCGGCGATACGATGGCATTTGACTATATCTGCAGCAGCCAGACAGATCGCGATTTCTTCAACTTCTATGTCAACAGGCAGGTTGAACTCCGCAAGTCCGGCGTTACCGAGCCCGATTGGCAGCGTTACACATTCACCGCTCCCGAGGATGGCGTGTACTACTTTGTTTGGGAATACACGAAGGACTCCGGCGGAAGCCAGGGTGAGGACTGCGTCTGCGTTGATAATGTTGCTTTCACCGGCACGACTCCCTCCACTCCCGAACCTACCCCCGAGCCCACTCCCGAACCTCCTGTTGAGGAGCATGACGGCGATATCAACGGCGACGGAAACACCAACACCGCGGACGCTGTTTTCGCAATGCGTTACGCACTCGGTCTCATTGAACTGACCGAAACTCAGCTCATTCACGGCGACGTGAACGAGGACGGCGTTGTGAACATCGCAGATGCAATCGGCATCATGCGTATCGCAATGGGCCTCAACTGATTTGCGAATCAAATCACAAAATGAAAAAATGAAGCGGAATTGAATTGCCCGAAAACTGAATTCGGATATTCGCCGCAATGAAGCAAAACGGGTCGTTGGATGCAGCGATCCGTTTTGCATTAGCGTTTGCAATGAGCACGTAAAAAAGTCCGAAAACCGGACGGAAGGAACTGATGAAAAGATATTAGGAAATAACAAATAGATTATTCATTACATACTCCGACGGAGAAATATTCTCAATGCTTGAGTGATTCTGATTGACATGCCGCAAATATAATACAAGACATATGTGCAGCGGGAATTCATGCAGCCGTTTTATGTTTTGCTGCGAAAAAGAACCGGACAACCCTTCGCGGGCTGCCCGGTTTTGTTTGGGAACCGATACAACAGTCCCTGCTGCGGCTTTTTGCAGCGCAGCGATATCAGTGCGCTGTCATTTGGTGTCGCATTATCGAAACAAGCGATTGCGCGGCATCAACACTTTCCGCACATCACCACGTTTGCTGCTGAAGCGAGGTCATATCCTGCTTTGCGGTTTGAAGCTCCTGAACCTTTGCGGGCTTGGTTTTATACATATTGCGCTGCTTCATCTGTTCGAACACGGCGAGTTGATCCTCGGAGCATTCGGTCATGCAGTTGATAAGCAGACTGCGCAGGTTTTCACAGCCCGACTCGGTGCAGTTGCTTGCATACTGCTTTACAGCGTCCCTTTCTGAATGGAGAAGGTCCGTAAGAAGTTCCTGTTCGCTCATGGAAGCATTGTTGGTTTTCTGATTGTTCATGCCTGTAACCCTCCTCAGTTATTGCCGTTCAGATAGCCGTGAAGCGTATCAAAATGCCTGCGGTGATGCCCGGCAGCGTTTTCTGCCATGCGTTTGAGCGCGGGATCGTTAAAATACCCGGCATAAACAGTGCATTTTTTAAAAAGCAACGCTTCAGAATACATTTCATCCTGCAGGATGGAAAGATCCTTTGTGTCGATTGAGGAGGCCGCTTCGGTGTTCCAATTTGCCGAAGAGGCGGACTGATTCCTGGAACTCGCCGAACCCATTGAATGAGACGGGTTTGAGTTGAAGAAGGAATCGAAACTGCTGCCGGAATTGCTGCCGGTACTGCCGTTCTGTCGATTCTGCATAATAATGTCCTCCGTGTGTTTTTTTGCGGTTGAACGGCTTGAAACAAGCCGCTGCCCGCCGTTCGTTAGTATGCCCCGAAAAGCCGCATTGCTATGCGCAAAAGAAAATGCCCATGCACATCGGGCATAAGCATTTTCAAATTGTAAATATTTATTGAAATCCAATCTTAATCGGAAATTAAACAAAGAATTTCTTTTTAAGCGATTCCTGCATGGGTTTGTTTATCGCAACGATGATTAATCCCATTCCGAGAATAAAGCATCCGAACAAGGGGAAGTATGACCAGTTGAGCTGAAGCACTGTTTTTTCGGAAAAGGCAATATTTATCATCATTTCCAAAAATGTCATGTAAATTCCGTGTGCGATAAGTGCGCCGCCGAAGATGTAAAGATGTCCGCGGCGAACGTATTTCAGCAGTGTTACAACCGCCGTAACGAGCAATCCGTATGCACCGACGACGGGGAATGCAAACTTGAGGAACCACCCTCCGTGAACAGCAAGGTCGATATAAAGCAGATAAGCAAGCACGGCAGCAAAACCGCAGGGAACAAAAATAACGGGGTTGGGCCGTTTGAACCAAAGCGGGAGCGCAACGAGCTCATAAAGCAGCAGCACAGCACCGATTGCGTAGCCGGACCATTCCGAGGCATTGCTGATGCTGATGTTGCAGATAACAAGCTGAACGATCAGCGCGGCAAAAATCATGGTAACGATGAACATAATACCCCTGAGATTCATGCGGGGTTCACGGAGCTTGTATTCGGGAAATGGAGGTTCGGTGGTTTTAATTTCTATATCGGGGTGATAAACCCTCGTTCCGCAAAGCGGGCAGACTTTTTCGCTGTCCGCAAGCTCAACTCCGCATTTTATACAGTACATATTGTGTCTCCTTTCTGAATCCGTAAATTATTGATTTCAAACTATCGGGCTGCATTGCCGTTTTCAGTTCGAATCCGATATATTGCCCGCACCGTTGCTTTCAACTTTGACGTGAAGCCCAAGTTCGCGCAAAACCTGATAGAATTGAAATTCAAGCACGGGTTCAACAGTGTTGCGAATGAAATTCATGTACAATTTGCCGTTATAAGACAAAACTCCGCAATTGTTGGGCTTGGTTGCCTGAACGCCGAGGATGAAATCAAATCGGGTTACATATCGGCGCATTGCATCCGGCACTTTAATATCCCCGAGATTAGAGAGATTAAGACAGTTTGTGCGTTCGCCGACGGTGTCGTAAACAAGCTTCATTGCAATGTTTTTAAGGAAAAGCGGCATCACGCGGAGCAGGGGCGAACGCTCTGCATTGACGTTCGGAGTGAACATTGCACAAAGGTTCTTTTTTGTGACAAGAAGCCCGAGTTGATGTTTCACCGATGTCAGAATCTCGGAAAACTCATAGTCGCCCATTCGCGGATCGATCTCCGGCATAATGACATGCACAAAGTTCCGAAGCGTGCGGCTTGGGAATAAACGGCGAAGGTTCACCGGAACAACGACGCGAATCGGCTTTTGCCGGCGCTTATCGGGCGTTTGCTCATCCTGAATCCTCTGCAATGCAAGCAGCATTGCGCTTGTCAGGTACACCGTAAGGCTCACCCCGCAGCTTTTTGCCGCGGCAAGAGCTGCGTTTGAATCCAAGATGAACGTTGTAAGGTGCCTGAAATCATCCCTTTCCGGCGTATAATGAATCTTGAATGCGGTGCTCGCATTTCTGCTGACGCTTACGGAACCGGCATTCTTCGAAAAGCTGTCCTCAAGCTCCTCTTCCTGCGGCTGAGTGAGCCTGTCCAGCACGCCGCATTCATTGGGAATTTCAACCCCGTATTTCTGTTCGATGTATTCGGCAAGCAGTGATTTTAAAAACACCATACCGCCGGTGCCGTCCGTCAATGCATGATAGAATTCAACTGCAATACGGTTTTTGTAGACAATGACACGCAGTGCGCATTCATTGATGCTCTCAAACGGCGTGTGTGCGAGCGGCCAGCTCTTTTCGTCCGTGATTTCGGGTGCGGAGGACAGTTCCTCAAGATAATACCAGAATGCGCCTCTGCAAAGACGAACGGCAATGGACGGGAATCGCCGCATGGTGACATCCATTGCGTTCCTAAGGACTGTTTTGTCCACCTCGTCGCAGAGTGTTGCGGAAAGACGGAAAAAGTTATTCCATTTTCTGCGTTTTGCGGCGGGATAGATTTTTGCGGCGTTATCCAGCCGCATCCAGCGAAGCTTGCGTTCGTGGGAAAGGAAACGGTTTAAAAAGGCATTGATGCGGTCAAGGTCGCATGCACGTTCCTTGATACAGTAAAGAACATAGGCGTGCCACATGCCTTCGGCTTCTACCAGTTCGCTTGTGCAGCCGGATGAAACAAGTTTGTTGTGCATACGGCGCGAGTCATCCAGAAGGACTTCATCCTTGCCCGCAAAGATCAAGGACGGAGGAAGCCCGGAAACATCTCCGAAAAGCGGCGAAACAAGCGGGTCTGTCGGATTTCGCGAGTAGCACTTTGAATAGAAGTCCAAGGTCTCTTTGCAAAGACTCGGATCAACATCGTGATTAAATATAAACGACTCGCCGCTTTGGGTAAGGTCTGTCCACGGCGAAATTGCAATGATGCTGCAAGGCAGCGGCAAGTCCAACTGGCGAAGCTTTAAACAAAGCGAAAAGCAAAGTCCGCCGCCGGCGCTCTCGCCTGCAAGCACGATCTGGCTGCTGAGGTAGCCGAGTGAAAGCAGATAGCGATACGCTTCCACCGCATCGTCCAATGCAGCAGGAAACGGATTTTCGGGCGCAAGACGGTAAGCGAGACAAAGCACCCGAATACCGCATTCGGAAGCCAACACGGACCCGAAGCCCTTTGCATATTCAATGTCACCGCATGTATATCCGCCGCCGTGCAGATAGAGGATAACTCCGCGCTTTAATTCATCGTGCGGAATCGCAAAACAGGCGCATGGTTCAACATTCCCGCTGAGTTTCGGATGATCAACGGGGACAATATTAACATTTGTGCGCATTGTTTTTGCAAGCACGTTGCCGAGAAGATCCTGTCCGCGCCGTGTGGCTTCAAGCGAACAGGCCTTTGTGAAAGGATGAATCCTTTCGAGGTGCTTGCGTACAAATCTTTGAGACAGTTCCATAAACTAAGTATTCACTTATCCGTTAATAGTCATTAAACAAAGGTCATGCCTTGTTTGCGCGGCTGTGCTGTTCCATATTTTCGGCTGCTGCAACCATTTTGAAAACACAACCTCAGCTTTATTCTACCATATGCAATCGGGTTTTTCAATATGCAGACTTGCACATTGTGAAGAGAACAGGACGATAAAAAGCTGAATCGGGGCATAAGCGGGCAAAAATCGCAAACACTGCAAAAGTTTGAGACTGAAACATGGGAGTCTGAACTCAAAAATATATATCAAAACATCTGCCCGAAAAGCGATCAACAATGCTAAAATAGAATCGGAACTTCCGCGCAGCATAATGAATCGCTGCAAAACAATAACGATAAGCAATTAATCAGGAAAGGATGAACAAGATGGAACGCATAAACAAAAAACTCGGATTCGGTCTTATGAGGCTTCCGATGAAGGACGGAGAGGTTGACATTGAGCAGACTTGCCTTATGGTGGACGAATTTATCAAGGCAGGGTTTAACTATTTTGACACTGCGCACGGTTATCTGAGCGGGAAAAGCGAAAAAGCAGCAAAAACCTGCCTCACGTCGCGCTATCCGCGGGAAAGTTTTATCCTGACAAACAAGCTTACCGATGAATATTTCAAAACAAACGACGATATTCGGCCTTTTTTCGAAAGTCAACTTGAGCTTTGAGGAGTTGATTATTTCGATTTCTATCTTATGCATGCACAAAACGAGGCGCGCTTCAGATATTTTAAAGAGAGAAACGCGTACGAAACCGCAATTGAACTGAAAAAAGAGGGAAAGATTCGGCATTTCGGCATATCCTTTCATGACCGGGCAGAGGTGCTGGATGCGATTCTTTCGGAGTATCCGCAAATTGAGGTTGTTCAAATTCAATTCAATTATTTGGATTATGACGATATCGGCGTGCAGAGCCGCAAATGCTATGAAGTGTGCAGAAAACACAACAAGCCCGTGCTTGTGATGGAGCCGGTAAAGGGCGGAAGCCTTGTTAAGCTTCCAGACGAGGCGCAGAGGATCTTCGCTTCTCTCAACGGAGGGAGTCCCGCGAGCTACGCAATTCGCTTCGCTGCAGGCTTCCCGGGGATGCTTGTTGTGCTTTCGGGCATGAGCAGCATTGAGCAGCTCAGAGATAACATAAGCTATATGAGTGATTTCAAACCCCTTGACAAGACCGAAACCGAAGCCGTTGAAAAGGTTCGCGTTGTTTACAAGGGGATGGAGCTGATTCCGTGCACCGCCTGCCGCTACTGCACGGACGGCTGTCCGAAGCATATTGCGATTCCCGACTTGTTTGCGCTGATGAATGCGAAACAGCTGCATCGCGATTGGAATGCAAATTACTACTACTCAAATGTTCATACCGCACCCGGAAGGCGGGCCTCCGACTGCATAAAATGCGGAAAATGCGAGGGCTCATGTCCTCAAAATCTTCCGATTCGCAAGCTGCTGGCCGATGTTGCGGCCGAATTTGAGAAGGCGGACGGAAATGACGATTAATGCCCGATTTGCAAAACCGCATTCCCACTGCGGACAATAAAAATATATCTGAAAAATCGGGTATTTTTTTGAAAACAACACTTGACAAATGCCTCCGCCGGAAGTAAAATATGCCTTGTGCTTTGCTTATGGTGGAGGATTGCGGTCACCAGCCCCGTCCGTTGTCGGAAATCTTAGCAAAATTATTTAATTAAGAAATTCAACATACCTTTGGAGGACATGGCATGAAAAGCTATATGGCAAAAGCAGAAACCATGGAGCGTAAGTGGTACGTTGTAGATGCAGAAGGCATGGTGCTCGGTCGTCTCGCATCTCAGGTTGCCGCAATACTCCGCGGAAAACACAAGCCCATCTTTACCCCGCATGTTGACTGTGGCGATCACGTTATCATAATCAACGCAGATAAAGTCATCATGACAGGCAGAAAGCTTGACGAAAAAATTTATTATCATCACACCGGTTATCCCGGCGGACTCAAAATGACCAAGTATCGTGAGCTCCTCAACAAGAAGCCCGAATTCGCAGTCTATGAAGCCATCCGCCGCATGATGCCCAAGGGTCCCCTCGGCCGCCAGATGCTCACCAAGGTTCGCATTTACCGCGGCGCCGAGCATAAGCACGAAGCACAGAAGCCCGAAGTTCTCGTGCTCAAATAATTTTTAGGGAAGGAGATTATTACCATGGCAGCAACCACTCAGTATCTCGGAACCGGCAGGCGCAAAAGCTCCGTTGCCCGCGTTCGTCTCGTTCCCGGCACCGGCGTTATCAAAATCAACAAGAGGGATCTCGAAGAATATTTCGGCTATGAAACCCTCAAGATGATCGTTCGCGCGCCCCTCGTGCTTACCGACACTCTCGGCAAGTTCGATGTTATCGTCAATGTTTACGGCGGCGGCTACACCGGACAGGCAGGCGCAATCCGTCACGGCATTTCCCGTGCTCTTCTCGACGTTGATTCCGCAGAATATCGCGCAACCCTCAAGAAGGCAGGTTTCCTGACCCGTGACCCCAGAATGAAGGAGAGGAAGAAGTACGGTCTCAAAGCCGCACGTCGCGCTCCTCAGTTCAGCAAGCGTTAACCGAACATATTCTTTCTGCAACACAAAAAATCAAAAGGTGCTGCTGCAAAATCAAGTCATGTTTGCAGCAGCATCTTTCTTTTTATGAGAAGAGGGCAATCTTATCCTTCATCCGAATGATGTCATTGTGCAGATACCGGCCGGTATCGCGGAGGCAAAAACCGGTATCCACGGAATGCCGATCATGTCTTTCGCCTTATAACCCTCGATCTTGTTGTTGAGAGCCACAGCCTGACCGATTCTGCCGTTGGGGTTCTTTTGGGCAGCAAAATCGCCCGCGAATTCTTGCAATCCGCTTTTGTATTTACCGGCGTATGCGTCCGAGATGTTCAGCCGGAGCGTACCATCCGGACGAAAAACGCATCTGCCTCCTGTAAGCACTTCCGTCGGATGCGCGATATATTAATTCGGCGTTGTCTTTCTACCGATCTGAGCAGCAATGCCGTAATCGCGGAGCGCGTAATACGGAGGGGGACGTCACACAGCAATGAACGCTGTCATCGTGCAGAGTTTTCAGAAGGTTGAGGCAATCGCCGGTATAAATGATGTCAAATTGCATTATGCGCCTCCTGCTTTATTGGATTTGTGTTTCCATTGAAATGTTGACTGTAAAACTCGACAGCATTTCAATGGGCTTTCAGTCCGAGAAAGACTCGTCCGCCCGGCGGTTGAAAATGTGTGCGACTTCCTTTAAAAATGATGATGCAATATGTCAACCGCGATATCCGGCTGCATACTTTCCCATACAGATATCCAGGACTGCCCTCGCCGGCTGAATCAGCGCATCCTCATACTGACATTTCCACTGGATGTCCTGCACGATCCGTCCATTTCGAATACCATCGACGGTATCTCCGTCCTTCATGGGGTTGTCATTGTTCAACAGATAGGATGCCAGATTATAGGCATGGTTTACTACCAGGTTGGGGTCGATATCATGAAAATGATATTGCAAATCCTCTATATACAAAAGGCTCAAACCAAGCGTGTCCACTACGCAGTCTTCAGTACCGTAAACATTGAAAAAACGAGCATTCACCGCATAACTGATAAAACGGTCAACACCGGTTATTTCTTTTTTTTTGATATCATCAGCCATAATCAACTTTCCGGAGTTAAGGTTGTAAACTGCCTCGCACTGAGGATATAATTCCACCAGTGCCTCCAGATAGTCCATAAGCATATTTGCGCGTTCCTTTGAGGGCAGACCGCCGCCCAGCTTATCAGAAGCCGAAATCTGATATTTGCATTCGGAAAGAATGCGGTCGCGGTCGCTCAAACAATCCCACATTTGACCGCGCCTGAAGTCATCAATTGAGTTTGGCTCAAACTCAGCGCATTCGGAAATCAGCAGCATTACCGGAAGAGTGTCGCCATTCGTTTCGGAAATATAGTCATGAACAATAAAACCTGCATGCGATTCGCAATCTCCAAGCTGCTCCGTTTTTCCAAGATGCTTCGACAATATCTCCGCAAACATCTCCTTTGAGGGCATCTCGCTTTTCTCTTTCATCAAAAGCTGCACCATGAACGCGCCGCCGGGGCATATTGCCGGATCTGTCTTTTGTGACAAATTCTGTTGGAACGGCTGCTTCTGATGTTGTTTTTCTTTTTGTCCTCTCCTCGTTCGCCCTTTTTTCAACTTATCCAATAAACCCATCAGCATTCTCCTTTATATTAACTATATTAACCTTGTAACCTTGGCTTGTCGTTCTGTTTATAATGAAAATATTATAGCATAAAAAAGTGAAAATTCCTATCACTTTATCGGTTGAGGACAGGAGCTGAAAAATGCAGCGATTTCGGAACCTGTATTAACCTGCATTGCAGATACATCCTTTCATTAAATATCAGCGATTCGGTGTGCGGCAGACCTCCGGGCGAAGCTTCGGGTCAATTAACTGAAAGAATATAACGTCGATATGGACTGTGTATCGGCGAGTTTTCTTGCTCTTTTTGTTGCCGCTCTATTGTGCAATAACAGGAACCGAGATGATATAATGTTCAAACCTCTTGCAATGCCGCAAAAGAGGTTGTAAAATAATAAGTTGTGAAAAATCGGGAAGATGAACAAAAACACCGATTGCTGAGCCGATATTTTCGGTGAAAGTGAAGCATTTGAATATTAAAAATAGCTGAAAGGACGCTTTCGCAGCGGCGGAAGCGGTAACTGTAATATTATGAACGAAAAGATTCGCAACGTTGCGATCATTGCGCATGTTGACCACGGTAAAACGACCCTTGTTGATCAGCTTCTGCGGCAGAGCGGTGGTTTCCGCACCCGAATACACCGTTCCCGAGGGACACACCTTCTCAGGTTGGGATATTCCGGAAACCATGCCTGCCGAGAACCTTGTTCTTGATGCGGCACTGACTGTAAACGAATACACCGTTACTTACAATATCAATGGTGAGATTTACGCAATACAGGTTTATGCTTACGGGGAAGAAGTCTTTGCCCCTGCATATGACGTTCCTGACCATTTCACTTTCTCGGGCTGGGATACTCCCGCCACCATGCCGGCGGAGAACCTTGTTCTTGATGCGGCACTGACTGTAAACGAATACACCGTTACTTACAATATCAATGGTGAGATTTACGCAATACAGGTTTATGCTTACGGGGAAGAAGTCTTTGCCCCTGCATATGACGTTCCTGACCATTTCACTTTCTCGGGCTGGGATACTCCGGTATCACATAGTTAAAGATATTGGTATCATTCAATCAATTTTGCCGATAAA
>ENA-UOJC01000747-UOJC01000747.1-human-gut-metagenome-genome-assembly--contig:-C104-NODE-747-length-52846-cov-7.215169_pt1 | contig 52846 bp, 45 predicted proteins | sample MGYA00242339_ERZ723886 | MGnify/ENA metagenome assembly ERZ723886 | reverse complement strand
AATCACCTGGGAGAGTAGGACGTTGCTGAATTCCATGAAAAGTTTTGCTTTGCAACCGTCAGACAGAGCGGGTCATGGTCTTTGCATGTTCTAGATAGACATCGGATAAAAATTCCTGAGCCGCAATGCGTTTAAGATCTTGCAAATTTCTTCCGACTGCTTTACACTGTAGGTATGAGACATCTCCTTTTGTGGCGGTGGTTGGATGAGTTTTTGTTGTACCATTCACCACGGCGGGATGTCTTTATTTGTTTACTCATCTACAGTTATAAAACATGAGAAACGAGGTGAGAGGGATGTACAAAGCAACAGGCCGGGAAAACTTGACTACTGCGAAGAGGACAAACTACGCTTGGCTGAAGGATTTACAGGGGGGAATAATACGTGATTTTGGAGTCGATTGTAAACAAATCACCAATAGTCAAAGGTTGGTCGGGAGATCAGAAATATTGTGCCGTTACCGCTGATGGCACAAAGTACCTTCTTCGGGTTTCGTCTATTGATCGACTTGATCGCACGCGCCGGGAATACGAGAAAATGAGTGAAGGTTCACAGCTTGATATCCCCATGTGTCTGCCTGTGGAATTTGGAATCTGCGACGAAGGGGTTTACTCTATTCAAAGCTGGATTGATGGCGTAGATGCAGAGGACGCGATGATGGCAATGCGCCCCGAGCAGCAGTATAGCTATGGTCTGGATGCAGGACGCATATTGGCTTTAATCCATACCATTCCGGCTCCGGCGAATGCTCCCGATTGGGAAATTCGATTTAACGCTAAGATTGATAGAAGAATCGCTATGTATGAAAACTGCGAGCTGAAGTATGATGGCGGTGGAGATTTATTTCTTGCCTACCTTACCCGGAATCGGCATTTACTGAAGGATAGACCCCAGAGCTATCAACACGGCGACTACCACATCGGCAATATGATGATCGACAGCCACGGTGTGCTGACAATCATTGATTTTGACCGGGACGATTTTGGCGATCCATGGGAGGAATTTAACCGTGTTGTCTGGTGCGCGCAAACAGCGCCGGCTTTTGCTGCCGGTATGGTGGATGGCTACTTTGGCGGCAATATCCCGATGGAATTCTGGAAACTGCTTGCTTTTTACATCTGCTCAAATACTCTCGGTTCGCTTCCGTGGGCAATGCCCTTTGGAGAGGGACAAATTCAGGTCATGCGGAAGCAGGCTGCGCAGGTGCTGGAATGGTATGACGGAATGAAGAATGTGGTACCGACTTGGTACCACAGCAGATAAGCACACAAGGCGCGAAGAACGATGCTTTTCGCGTCTTGTGTATGCTTGGACTTTGGCTAAATGACGTCGGTAGATTTGTGCTGCATCAACATGCAACTTAATATTATAAACGAAAACAATCGCAATTCGCCATAATCGGACAATAAAAAAGAATAATCAAAAGACTTGAAAAATGGGTATATAAAATCCGATGCTTTTTACGTCTTAATAAGCGAACGGAGAAACGATGGGGATTTCCGCTACACATGAGAACAAAGCGGCGAGGAGGGATTCGGATGAAACGATGGATTACGACGCTTGGTGTGATGCTGCTTATGCCAACGCTGGCGATGGCGCAAGGCGAGACGGTTTCCATCTCGGAGCTGCGGGGGCAGGTCGAGCAGATGGGGCGATGGAAAGAAAAATACGACACGGTAAACGGTGAGGTGAGCATTGATGTTCCGATTATTGTGCCGGAGGTGGAACGCTGCCCGGTGGTAACGGTGGAGAATCAAAAGCCGTGGAATGAGACAATGATCCGAGAAATTCAGAAGAAAACGGAAAAAAGAGACGGGGAGACATTCTGTTCGTATGACATTGATGGACAAACGGTTGAAATTCAGCTTCTGACAAATGGAAACGGCAGTACGACGAAGTATGAAGCCGTGAAAGACGTGACAATTCAAGCGGGACAATACGCGGCGGGTGATCGACAGATGGCCATCGAATGGAAATATCCTTGGGAAGTGGATATGCGGCAGCGCTATATTCCGGGGAAGAACTGGACCATTGAGCAGACCATGGAGAAATGGCAGAATATCTTGAACTTTGTATATCCGGGGCAATCCATTCGTATCGCGCCTAAACGGATTCAGATTTGCAGATATGAAAATGGTGATTCAACGGGATTTTATCAGATTACAGCAGAACAGCTCATAGAAGGAATCCCCATGATCGGAGCCATCGCGTCCTCTCAGGCGGAAAACCATTTTACCGTGCCTTATACGAATCTGGAAAACATACGGTTTTTCGCAGATTCCCATTGATGCGCAGACAGGTGAACTGAAGATCATCACAACGGGAGACGAAAAAACTTTTTCTGTGCCGAAAATGATGACATGGGCGGAACTTGTGGAAAAAACGGGCGGCGTTTTTGAACGACGCTGAAATCAAAAAAGGTCTTTTTCGCATGAGCGGTGCATGACGAAAAAGACCTTTTATACGCGGGGAATTGACAATAAGGCGTTTCTTTCCTATAATGAAACCATCTTTATCGGCTCAATCCGAGCACGATGGATTGAACGGTCATGGTATCGGGCGAAACGGTGTAGATGCAGTAGACGTGCTCATACAGGCTGTATTGCTCCAGCGTTCCGGCCGGATAGGCGGAGGTCGGCGCCATCAGGGTCACGATGATCGAGCCGGAATCGACGGTGAGCAGCCCACGCGGCGGCAGGGCGGTCATCACGCCGTTTTGATTCTCGAAGTATTGCGCACAATAGAGGATCATCTCCTCGTTGGATTGTTCGCCGGTCAGGTCGCCCGTGGTTTCGGAATTGGTGTAGGTGCTCGGGTAGCGGGAGAGCAGCGTATCGAGTGAATCGCCGATGCTGACGCCGCGCGGGCCATCGCTGACGGATATGCGGCCGTTTGCGCGAAGGTCGTTCATTTGCGTGCTCGTGAGATCGCCTGCGGAAAAGGGCTGCGTAGAATCATACGGCAGCGCGGTCGTTACGGGCGCGGAAACGGGCGTTTCATCCGGGCGAATATCGAAAATCATCATACAGACGAAAAGGCTCAGCAGCATGGCGCCGATGCCGCCGCCGATGCAAAGCGCGGTCAGCCTGCGCTCCCTGCGTTTCATAAGCTGTTCTTTTCTGCGTTTTTGAGCCATGGTTTACCTCCTTTGCCCAAACGGGCAAGCTGATTATAACACATTTAGCTCCCGCGCGCTACTGCCGGGAAGAAAGCGGGGTGTCCCTTCATGGTTTTTCTCTCTGAACAGTCGGCGCTTTACGTCGTTGTGCTGGTGTGTCTGGCGCTGGTGCTGATGATGGCGATTACGTTGATTTTGATGTTTCGAAGATCAGCCACGGCCGAAAAACAGGTGAAGGAGATGGCTGCCGCCGTTCAGGAAAAGCTCGCGCAGGCGGATGAGGCCGGACGGGAGAACAGTGCTCAGGCGCGGAAGGAATTGAGCGAAACCGTGCAAAGCGTCAACGATTCCATGATGCGTATGATGGGGGAAATGACCCGCACGCAGCAGGGGCAGATGGACGCGCTGGGCGGTCAGCTCCGCGCGGCCGGCAGGCAGGAAGAGGAACGCATGGAGCATATGCGCCAGACGATGGATCGGCGGCTGAACGCCTATGAAGAGCGAATCGGCGGCGTGAATCAGGCACTGGAAGAAAAGCTGGGCAGCAACGAGGAGCGCATGGAGCGCATGCGCCAGACGATTGAAGGCGGTCTGGAAAAAATCAGCGCGGAGAACCAGCATCAGCTGGAACAGATGCGGCAAACCGTGGATGAAAAGCTGAATGCGACGGTGGATCAGCGGCTGGAAGCGTCTTTTTCTGTGGTGACAAAGCGTCTGGAGCAGGTGACGGCCAGCCTGAGCGCGGTGCAGAGCCTCGCCGGGAGCATCGACGAGCTGGGGCGCATGGTCTCCGGGGCAAAGCCGTTGGGGGTGATTGGGGAGGCGCAGCTTGGGGCGATTTTGTCGCAGATGCTCGCGCCGTCGCAGTATGCCGAACATGCGCCGGTGCGCCCCAACGGGGAACCCGTCGCGGATTATGTCGTCGTCATGCCGGGGCAGAGCGGTCAGAACACCGTGTATCTGCCGATTGACGCCAGCCTGCCGATGCGCGAATACCATGAGCTGTGCGTCGCGCAGGAGAACGGCACACGGGCAGATATCGAAAGCGCGCGGGGGCTGCTCGAATCCGCCGTCCGCATGCACGCCAGAAGGATGTCCGAAAAGCTGATAGCGCCGCCTTATACGACGGATTACGCCGTGCTTTTCCTGCAAAGCGAGGGGCTTTTTGCCGAAGTGCTGCGGATTCCGGGGCTGTCCGAACGGGTGCAGCAGGAAAGCCGCATGGTCATCGCGGGGCCGACCACGCTGGCCGCGCTGATTTCCAGCTTGCAGCTGGGCTTCAAATCGCTGGCGATTGAGCAGCGCACGCAGGAAGTGATGAATCTGCTGGGCGCGATCCGCACGGATTTTGCGGGTTTCGCCGCTCTGCTCGGGCGCACACAGAAAAAGCTCAGGCAGGCGACGGAGGAGCTGGATCATGCGCAGCAGCATACGCAGACCATCGCCAAGCGCCTTTCCGACGTCAATGGCGTGCCGGAGAGCGAGGCGAAAAAGCTGCTCGGCCTGACCGATGACGAAGAGGAGGACGAGTGGGATTGAAGCCGCGCGTCGGACGCGTGAAAAACGGACGAAGAACAACGCGTGAAATGCCCAAAAAAGATTGAGAATATGCGCAAGGACCCGATTGGATGACGCGATTCAATCGGGTCTTTGTGCGCTATCGTGTCAAGCGATTCCCTCGATTCGCGGAGAAAAACGACAATGAAGCGCGCCGTGAAGCCATACAATGAAGCCATAAACCGACGAAGGCGGGGGATGGACTTTGGCACAGGAAACAATAGCGATGCGCGGCGGAAACATTGGAAGCGGGTTTCTGACCGGGATAGAACGAACGCTGCGCATGCGCGGCACGCTGGTTCAGCGGATGCTCTGCGCGGCGATGATGGCGATTCTGTCGTTTGCGCGGCTTCCGGGCGGCGGGTATTGCTGTCAGGGCGCGATGTTTGCTGTGCTGCTGCGGCAGGGATTCTGCGTTCCGGCGGGCTTTGCAGGCGTTATGCTGGGCTTTGCCGCGCAGTATGCCGCCGGAGCGCTGGCGGGCTGCTGGCAGCTCCCCGTCTGCACGATGCTTTGGCTGAGCACGGGGCTTTGGGCGAAACCGGCCAATCGGATGACGATGGCGGCAGCGGTTTTTCTGATCCAGTTGACGGCCGCGGCGGTGACGGGCGTTGGAAATGGGTATGAAATCATCGTCGTTCTGTTGACGGCCGTGGCGGGCGCTGGGCTCAGCGTTTTGTATGACGGCGCGGCGTTGACGGTCTCCCGGCGGGACGAGCTGGACGGGGAGACGCGGCCGATTTGTGTGCTGGCAGTCTGCGCGTCGCTTGCGGCGGGTCTCGCGCCCCTTCCGGGTGGGCAGGCGCTCGCTCCCGCCATGGCGCTGTACCTGACGCTGGAGCATGCGTATGTCGGCGGCGCGGCGCAGGCGATTTTCTGCGCGGGAGTCATGGGCGGCGTGGTTTCGCTGATGCAGGGCAGCCCGCAGACGGCGGGCATGCTGCTCGTCGGCGGGTTTCTGGCGGGTGAAATCAAAACGCACCGGAGATGGGTCTGCGCGCTGCTGATGCTCTGCGGCGCGGCGGCGGGAACGGCGCTGATGCGGGGCGATCTTGCGGCGATTCGGCGCGCCGCCTACGCGCTGCCGGGCATGCTTCCGTTTCTCGCCCTATCCAATATGCGCCGCGTGGGCGTGACCTCGCTGATCGAGTGCGCCGAGCCGGAGGAGATGACGCAGTCGGAGGCCGTTGCCATTCGCAGCGCGGCCATGATCCATTCGTGGGCGCGGCTGTATGAGGATACGGCGCGGATGATGGAGGGGCTTGGCGCGCCGCGAGAGGAAAACCCGATCATCGGCCAATGCGTGCGCCTTTTGCAAAAGACGAGCGCCGCGGCGCATCAGGTTTGTGAGCGGACGTTGGGCGAAATCCACCCGGATGACGCGACGTATCGCCGGCTGCGCTATGCGTTGGTGCGCGCGGGGCTGGATGAAGTGCGCGTTGCCTATGCGCTGCGGCTGTCCGGGCGAATGGAAGTGATGCTGCTCAAACCGGAGGCGACAGCGAGCGCGTCGCTGGTCAAATGGGTGAGCGACGCCTGCGGTGTGCCGATGCGCGCCTGCGCCAGAGAGGGACAGTTGAGCACGCAGGCGGTTTTCGAGCAGACGCCCGCGCTGAACCTTGAAATCGGCGCGGCGATGCGAAGCCGCTCGGGCGAGGACGTGGCGGGGGACAGCTATGTTTCGCGCGTTCTGCCGGGCGGCAGGCATGTTCTGGCGCTGTCGGATGGAATGGGCAGCGGAATCAGCGCCCGGCAGGAGAGCCACGCGGCGCTTGAGCTGATGGTGGAGAGCCTTCGGGCGGGGTACACGCGGGCGCAGGCGCTGGATGTGGTGAACGCGCTGATGCTGATGTGCACGGGGCGGGAGATGTACGCGACGATGGATCTTTGCGTGTGCGATCTGCACAGCGGGGAGACGGCGTTTGAAAAGCTGGGGGCCTGCGCTTCCTATATCGTGCGCGACGGCGAGGTGCGAACCATCGGTGCGGACACGCTGCCGGTGGGCGTTCTGCCGGAGGTGGAATCCCGCTCGCTCCGGATGACGATGCAGACGGGCGACGTGGTGGTGATGATGACCGACGGCGTGCGCGACGCATATCCCGGCGGCGAGGTCGCCCTGCGGGAGGATATCGGCAAGCTGGCGTGGCTGCATCCGCAATCGGTGGGCGAAAAACTGATCGCCCGCGCGGTCAGCTCGGGCGAGGCCTGCGACGACATGGCGATTCTCTGCGCGCGGATGAGCAGAACGGCGATTGAATAAGAATGGTCGGAACATATCGCTCGGGCGGCTTTGCGCGATGTTCCATCCATCAAAAAAATCCCTCCAAATCATCATGGAGGGATCAGACTGTAGACAAAAAGCTATTCTCCCCCGAAGGGGGGAGAATAGCCCTTTCCGCAAATGAAAGAATAGCTGAATTTCTTGATTTTGCTATTCAAGCCAGGTTTGCTTATGTCAGCAAGCTGAATCCCTCCAAATCATCATGGAGGGATCTTTGCGTGTGTTTTCTGAATTACGCCATGCCGCTCTCAAAACGGTTAATGGCGCTCAAAATGCCCTTGACGGAAGCAAAGTTGATGTTATGCTCCGTGCCGACGCCGAAAATGCGGCGGCCGCCCGGCACACGCAGCTCGATGTAGGCCACGGCCTGCGAATCGGAACCCATCGAAATGGCATGCTCGGAATAGGAGATGAAGGAATAGCCCTCGATGCCCGCCTGCCCCAGCGCGTTGAAGAATGCGTCGATCGGGCCGTTCCCGCGGGACTCAAGCTGCACGAACTGGCCGCGCACGCTGAGCACGCCGGAGAAATGGGTGACATTTGCCGCGCTGCCCGCAATCGCTTCCTCGTAGAACTTCGCGCGGGAGAGCGCATACGGTTCGCTGATGTTGAGGAACTCGCGGTGGAACAGCTCGTAGACCTCGTTTGCCGTCAGCTCGCGGCCGGTTCTGTCACATTCGGCTTGCACAACCGCGCCAAATTCCGGATGCATCGCCTTGGGCATGTGGTAGCCGTAATTGTGATCCATGATGAACGCCGCGCCGCCCTTGCCGGATTGGCTGTTGATGCGGATGATCGGTTCGTATTCGCGGCCGACATCGGCGGGGTCGATCGGCAGATACGGAATTTCCCAATACGGGGTCTTGGATTCGCGCATGTATTCATGCCCCTTGTTGATGGCGTCCTGATGCGAGCCGGAGAAGGCGGTGAAGGCCAGCTTGCCCGCATACGGCCAGCGCTCGGGCACGTGCATCTTGGTGCAGCGCTCGTAAATCTCGCGGACATGGTCGATATGGGAGAAATCGAGCATCGGGTCAACGCCCTGCGTGAACATGTTCAGCGCGACGGTGACGATATCGAGATTGCCCGTGCGCTCGCCGTTGCCGAACAGCGTGCCTTCGACGCGATCCGCGCCCGCCAGCATGGACAGCTCCGCGCAGGCCACGCCCGTGCCGCGGTCGTTGTGCGGATGGACGGAGATGATCGCCGCGTCGCGGTTGGGCAGATGGCGGATGAAATATTCGATCTGGTCGGCGTAGGTGTTGGGCGTGCACATTTCAACCGTGTTGGGCAGGTTGAGAATGACCGGGTTTTCCTTCGTCGCGCCGAGCGTTTCCATCACCTGATGGCAGATATCCACGGCAAAATCCATTTCCGTGCCGGAAAAGGACTCCGGGGAGTATTCGTAGCGGAAATTCGTGCCGGATTGATCGGCTTCGGTCAGCTCGCGCACCAGCTTTGCGCCCGCGACAGCGATATCAATGATCCCCTGCATGTCCTTTTTGAAGACGACCTTGCGCTGGAGGGTCGAGGTGGAATTATAGAAGTGGATGATGACGTTTTTCGCGCCGCGCACGGCCTCGAAGGTTTTGCGGATCAGATGCTCGCGCGCCTGCACCAGCACCTGAATGGTGACGTCATCCGGGATATAATGGCCGTCGATCAGCGCGCGCAGAATTTCATATTCCGTTTCGGAGGCGGAGGGAAAGCCGACCTCGATCTCCTTGAAGCCGATATCCACCAGCAGCTTGAAGAAATCGAGCTTTTCCTGAAGGTTCATCGGCGTGACGAGCGCCTGATTGCCGTCGCGGAGATCGACGGAGCACCAGGTCGGCGCTTTTTCGATGCGGTTGTTCGGCCAGGTGCGATCCGGCAGAGAAACGGGAGTGAACGGGATATACTTTTTGCAGCCCTGATACATGATGGGTTTCTCCTTTCAAACTGAAACAAAACGATTGGCCGGGGAACGAAAAAGCGCCCCCAGCCGCCTTAAAAAGCGACATAGGGGCGCTTGAATACATGACTTTCAGCGCGGTACCACCCTAATTCGGCTGATGACTCAGCCCTCACGGCCTCAGACAAGGCCTGACCGATCACGGGGTCATCCGTCGCGAACTACTGCGTTTCATCCGCGCGATTCCGGGAGGAGTTCTCAAAAGGCGTTCCGTTCGGCTTGCACCAGCCGCCGACTCTCTTGACGGAAGAAATCCCCTGATTATTTCCCATCATCATCTTTGGGTTCGTTGCTGTGAACTTGACATTTATTCTAGCCGGGTCGGGGGCGTTTGTCAAGGTGGTTTGAAAAAAATGTCGCGGACGGAGGCGAAAAGGGGAAAGAAGTCAAATTTCTTTGATAAAATCAGCAAAAAGCCTTGACAAAAGGGATAGAAAGCGGTTAAAATAGCCAGTGCGTATGTTCGACTGATTAGCCCCGGGAGAATCTGCGCGCGCTTTAGCAGAGCGTCTGACCAGCGCGATGCACCTTAGATTCTGATTTTCAGGATAATGGAGGAATTCACGTGAAAACGTTTATGGCAAATGCCCAGACCGTCGAGCGCAAGTGGTATGTTGTTGACGCCGACGGCATGACGCTCGGCCGCCTGGCCAGCCAGGTCGCCGCGATTCTGCGCGGCAAGAACAAGCCTACCTACACCCCCCACTGCGACACCGGCGACCATGTGATCGTCATCAATGCCGCCAAGGTGGTTCTGACCGGCAAGAAGCTCGACCAGAAGGTGTACTACCATCATTCCGGTTATGTCGGCGGTCTCAAGGAGACCAAGTACAGCAAGCTGATGGCTGAGAAGCCGGAGTTCGCTGTGAAGCACGCGATTCTGGGCATGATGCCCAAGGGCCCGCTGGGTCGTCAGATGGCTCGCAAGCTGCGCGTGTATGCCGGCGCCGAGCATGAGCACGAGGCGCAGAAGCCGGAAGTGCTCGAGCTGGTGAAGTAATTAGCAGGAAGGAGAGTTTGTAACATGGCACAGGTTCAGTATCAGGCGGTCGGCCGCCGCAAAAAGGCCATTGCTCGTGTTCGCCTCGTTCCGGGCGACGGCAAGGTGGTCATCAATGGCCGCGATATCGACAACTACTTCGGTCTGGAGACCCTGAAGATGACCGTTCGTCAGCCGCTGGCGCTCACCAATCTGGAGGGTCGCTACGATGTGCTGGTCAACGTGTATGGCGGTGGCCTTTCCGGCCAGGCCGGTGCGATCCGTCACGGCATTGCCCGCGCGCTCGTGAAGGCCGATCCGGAGCTCCGTCCGGCGGTGAAGAAGGCTGGCTTCCTCACGCGCGATCCGCGCATGAAGGAGCGCAAGAAGTACGGCCTCAAGGCTGCACGCCGCGCGCCGCAGTTCTCCAAGCGTTAATTCGCTTAACGAGTCGAGGAGGCGAAGATATATGGCGATCCTTAACGGTATTGTCACCGTGCTGCTTGTGATCACCGCGCTCATCCTCATCGCTACCGTTCTGCTTCAGCCGGGCGAATCCAATGGCCTGGGTGCGATTGCGGGCGGCGCCGAGACGTTCTTTGGAAAGAACAAGGCGAAGTCGATGGAGGGTAAGCTCGCTCTGGCGACGAAGGTTTCCGCAGGTGTGTTTATCATTTGCGCGCTCATCGTTGCGATGATCGGCTAAGTGAAAGCGAAAGAGGCTGAAGCAGATGCTTTGGCCTCTTTTTTGAGCAGTTTGAAATTTTGAACAATTTGAAAATATGGATTGAACGAAGACCCGAACAGGCAAGATAAAAGCAGGAGAAGAAATATGAAAAGCGACACACGCTACTCAAACCGCAGGCCGAGCGCTCGCTCTGAGCGTCCCGCGCGGGATATGCGCGCCCAGCGCACACAAAAGGAACAAACGGTGCAGTTGACCGTTCGCGGCATGGCTCGCGGCGCAATCCGCATGGAGGCCGAGGACGGAACGATCTACACCTGCGCGAAAGAAAATGCGCGCGGAGCGCTCTTTGGCGATACAGTTCTGGCGGAACGCATCGGCCGCGACCGCGTGATTGTCGCCAAGGTGCTGACGCATGCGCATGAAAACATCATGGGTGTGCTGCGGGTGCACGACGGTGTGCGCGTGATTCAGCCGCTCGAGCGCAGACTCCCTGCTGAAATTGCCGTCGCCGACCTGCATGCCGAAGCCGAGGACGGCGAAATTGTCCGCACCCATGTCACCCGCTGGGAGGATGAAGGCGGCCTGTGCGTCAGCGTCGAGGAACGCATCGGCAGCTTTGAGCAGGCGACCTATGCGCTCGACGCACTGGTGATGAGCATGCGCCTGCGCACCGATTTTCCGGAGGATGTGCTGACGGAGGCGGACACCTGCCGCCCGGCGGATCTGGCGGACGACCCGACGCGCGAGGATCTGCGTCATCTGCTGTCGTTCACCATTGACGGGCGCGATGCAAAGGACTTCGACGACTCTGTGAGCCTTGAGCAGCTTGAAAACGGCCATGTGCGCCTCGGCGTGCATATCGCGGACGTCGGGCACTACGTCAGGCCGGGAACGGCGCTGGATCGCGAAGCGTTTGCGCGCGGCACGAGCGTCTATCTGCCGGGGCGCGTGCTGCCGATGCTGCCGGAGCAGCTCTGCAACGGCGTTTGTTCGCTGCGGCCGAACGAGGATAAATTCACGATGACCGCGCTGATGGAAATCGACGACGCGGGGCGTGTGGTGGACGAGCGCATCGCCCGAACCATCACGTGCAGCAAGGCGCGGCTGGTGTACGACGATGTGAACGCGCTGTTTAACGGAAGCGAGCAGCAGGCGGACGCGATGGCCGCCGTGGCGGACACGCTTCACCAGATGCGCGTTTTGGCCGGGAAACTGCGCGCGCGCAGGCAGGCGCAGGGCTGCATTGATTTTGAAATCGAGGAACCGGGCTTTGTGCTGGATGAAAACGGCGAGCCGGTGGAAATCATCACCCGTGAGCGCGGCGAGGCGGAGATGATGATCGAGGATTTCATGCTGGCGGCGAACGAATGTGTGGCGCGCTTTGCGCGGGAAAACCGCCTGCCGCTGCTCTATCGCGTCCATGAAAAGCCGGACGCGGAGAAGCTGGCGATGTTTGCGGATTTTCTGGATGGCATCGGCGTAAATGCCAAGGGCATCCGGCATAACGCCGCGCCGGGCGACATCCGCGCGATTCTGGAAAAGACGAAGGAGCGGCCGGAATATTCCGTCATCACCGCGCTGGCGCTGCGCAGCATGCAGAAGGCGCGTTACGACGTCGCGCCGCTGGGGCATTACGGCTTGGCGATGGCGGATTACTGCCACTTCACCTCGCCGATTCGCCGCTATCCCGATCTGGTGGTCAGCCGTGCGCTGACGGCGAAGCTGACCGGTCAACCCGCTCCGCTGACGGGCGAGGCGCTGGCCGATGCGGCCGTTCGTTCCAGCGAGCGGGAGCGCGCCGCGATTGACGCGGAACGCGCCGCGGACAAGCTGATGATGGCTCGCCTGATGGCGCACCATGTCGGCGAGGATTACGACGGAACGATCAACGGCGTGAGCGAATACGGCATGTATATCACGCTGTCCAACGGCGCGGAGGGCTTTGTGCCCGTGCGCACGCTGGAGGATTGGTTTGGCTTCGACGAGCGGCGCATGCTGCTGCGCGGCGAACGCACCGGCACGGTGTTTTCGCTCGGTCAGCCGGTTCGCGTCAAGGTGCAGAACGTCGAGCTGACCCAGTGCAACATTGATCTGACGCTGCTCACGCCGCTGAAAGGGCGTGTGGCAAGCGGGCAGCGCTCCGAAAGAAAGCAGGAACGCGACCGCATGCGCGGCTTTAACCGGTCATAAGGGCAGGGTTGCATCCAAGCGGATGACGTGATATAATCCATTTGATTATGAAAATGGAAAGGAACGAGATTGATGAAGGCAACGGTCATCGGCTGTGGGCGCTGGGGCTCGTTTATCGCGTGGTATCTGCGCAAAATCGGGCATGAGGTGACGCTGTACGGCAGAGAGGGTTCCAAGCATATCGAGCAGTTTCGTCAGACGCGCTCCAACGGTCTGGTGACGCTGGAAGAGGATGTGCGTGTGACGACGGATTTGCGGGAGGCGCTCCAAAGCGAGCTGATCTGCATTTCCATCCGTTCGCAGAATCTGCCGGAGCTGATGGCGCAGATCGCCGCTCAGGGCGTGAGCGGGAAGACGTTCGCGCTGTGCATGAAAGGCATCGAGGTGACGACGCTCCGCCGCCTTTCTGAAATTGCGGAGGAGGCCGTCGGCGGCAGCAACGACGTTGCCGTGTGGCTCGGGCCGGGGCATGTGCAGGAATTTCTCGCCGGGGTACCCAACTGCATGGTGATTGATTCGAGCAGCGAGGCGGTCAAGGAACGGCTGATTTCGCAGCTTTCCGGCGGCCTGATCCGCTTCTATTACGGAACGGATCTGATCGGCAACGAGGTCGGGGCGGCGGCCAAAAATGTGATCGGCATTGCGGCGGGCATGCTGGACGGCATGGGGCTCTCCTCGCTCAAGGGCGCGCTGATGAGCCGCGGCACGCGGGAGGTTTCCCGGCTGATTGCGGCGATGGGCGGCAACGGGTTTTCCGCCTACGGGCTCTGCCATCTGGGCGATTACGAAGCGACGGTTTTTTCACAATACAGCCACAACCGGCGTTTTGGCGAGATGTTTGTGCGCGGCGAGCCGTATACCGAGCTGGCGGAAGGCTATGACACGGTGAAGGCGCTTTGCGCGCTGGCGGACAGGTATCATGTGGATCTGCCGATTGGCCGCGCGGTGTACGCGGTGCTCTATGACGGCGCGCAGCCGAAGGAGCAGATGAATCAGTTATTCACGCGCAGCCTCAAACGGGAGTTCGATATCTAAAGGGTGAACGATAGCCGGAAGCCGTTTGATACTGTCCGGAAACATTGATAAAAAGCATTGAAAAACGCAGGTTGTGAGCAACTTTTCCTTGCACAAGCTGCGTAATACTGATATACTAAATAAGAAGGACTACGTTTTTCTGATTGCATTGAAGAGGTGAGTACACATGGCTTACAAATCAAGAGTTTCTGACGCTGTGGTGCGTAGGTTGCCGATGTATTACCGCCATCTGCGTGAGCTTGAAAAGGCGGGCGTTGTGCGCATTTCCTCCCAAGAGCTGGGCGAGCGCATGAACCTGACCGCTTCGCAGATCCGGCAGGATATCAACTGCTTCGGCGGCTTTGGCCAGCAGGGATACGGGTATCATGTGGCCAATCTGAAGGAGCGCATCGGCGAGATTCTGGGCTTGAACCACGAATACCATGTCATTATCATCGGCGCGGGCAACATCGGCCGCGCGGTGGCGAATTATACCGGCTTTGCGAAGGAAGGCTTTAACGTGCAGGCGATGTTCGACGTATCGCCTGCGCTGGTCGGCATTGATGTGCACGGGATTCTCGTGCAGCCGATGGAAAAGCTGGATGCGTGGATGGAGACCCACAAGGTCGATATCGCGGTGCTGGCCGTTCCGTCCGCCTATGCGCAGACGACCTGCGATACGCTGGTTCGCGGCGGGGTTCGCGCGATCTGGAATTTTGCGCCGGTCGATCTGGTGCTGCCGGAGGGCGTGGCCGTCAACAACGTGCATCTGTCCGACAGCCTGCACATCCTTTCGTATCGCATGAACGAGAAGGAGCTGTTTTCCGCCATTGACGCGAGCAAGCAGCAGCGCGACTAATCAACCGAAAAGGAGAGCGCTTTATGGCTTTTGATCCGCGCACCAAAGAGGAAAGAAAACTGTTCCCGTTTTGGACGCTGATCGTGATCGCAGGGTGTGCGGCTCTGTGGGTTTTCGGCGCGAAAATTTATCAGGAAAGCATGGCGGCATATCAATCATATGCCGCCATCACTCAAAATGTGGCGCAAAACACCTATTATCCGGGCGTCACGGTGGATGGCGTTGAGCTGGGCGGCATGACCCGCGAAGAGGCCGGCGCGCTTTTCGGCAGCCGCCAGCAGGAAACGAGCAGCGCGTTTTCGCTGGTCGTTCAGGCGGGCGAGCGCAAATGGCGCATCACCTCCGACGAGGTGCCGATGACGTTTGACGCGCAAACGGTGCTCGACGAGGCATACAACATCGGGCGGTATGGCACACTGGAAGAGCGGCTTGCGGCGATTGACGACGCGAAGACAAACGGCGCGGCGTTTACAACGGGCTTTTCCTATGATCGAACGGCGATCGACAGGCTGGTGGAGATCATCGCCGACAGCCTTGAATACGACGCGACGGACGCGACCCTTGCGGCGTTTGACGTGCAGACGCGCACATTTACATTTTCGGAGGCGAAACCCGGCTACCGCGTGAACCGAACGGCGCTTCAGGAGGATATCCTTGCGGCGCTGGATGAAGGCGCATATGACCGCGTGATTGTGCCGAAGGGCGAACAGGTTGAGCCGACGATCACGAAAAGCCAGCTGGTCGGGCAGTTTGGCCTGATTTCCTCGTTCACGACGACGACGACCAAGGACAAGGATCGCAACAACAACATCGAAATTTCGGCCGCGGCACTGAACGGGCGCATGGTTAAGCCGGGGGACACGATGTCCTTCAACGACTGCACCGGCCAGCGAACGGGCGAAAAGGGCTATCGTGAGGCGGGCGCAATCGCGGGCGGCGTGTTGGTGGATGACACCGGCGGCGGCGTATGCCAGACGTCCTCCACGCTGTTCAACGCCGTGGTTCGCGCGGATCTGGAAATCGTCAAGCGGAGCGCGCACAGCTGGCCGTCGTCCTATGTCAATAAGGGCGAGGACGCGACCGTCAACTGGCCGTCTCTGGATTTTGTTTTCCGCAACAACGGGGATTATCCGGTGTTCGTCATTGCGTGGTATGAGAACCAGACGGTGACGGTGCAGATTTACGGCAAGCTTCTGCCGAACGGGCAGACGGTCGATCTCGAATCCGAAGTGATTAAGACGATCAAGCCGGACGACGCGGTGCTCTATACGCTGGATGCTTCGCTGCCCGTGGGGACGAGGAAAGCCGGACGCAAGAAGCGCACGGGTTACGTTGTCGATACCTACAAGGTCTACAAGGATGCAAGCGGCAACGTGACGGAGAAAAAGAAACTCTGGACGACGACATATCGCGCCATGCAGGATGAAATTCTGTATAACGACGGTTCCGGTGCCGCGTCGAACGAATAAACCAAAGAGAAACGGGAGGAACGGGCTTGAAAAAGGGGGATGCGCGGCGCGGCGAGCTGTTGGCCGCGAGTGAAAAGCTGTTCTATACGAAGGGCTACGAAAACACCTCCGTTCAGGACATTCTGGATGCGGTCGGCTTTTCCAAAGGCGGATTTTATCACCATTTTGACAGCAAGCTCGCCGTGCTGGAGGCAATCTGCCAGCAGCGGGCGGAGGAGCTTTGCCAAAGCGCGACGACGGCCGCCGATCAGCCCAATCTGACCGCGAGCGAAAAGCTCAACATCCTGCTTGCGTCATCGACGCTCTGGCAGAGCGATAACCCCGGCTTTGTGATGCTGCTGATTCAGGCGGCATATTGCGAAAACGGGGCGCTGATGCGGGAAAAAATGAAAGCCTGTCAGCTTTCCGGAATGAAGGGCGTGTTGGAGCGGGTGCTGAGCGAGGGCGTTCGGAGCGGCGATTTTTTCATCAGCGATATCGAAACGGCGGCGGAGTTGGTGCTGCGGCTGTACATGCAATTTGCGGATGAAATCGCATTTCTGCTGGCGGGCGACGACAGCGAGCAGCAGCTTTGCGAAAAGGCGATCATCAAAACGCGCGCCTATCGAACGGCTATCGAGCGGATGCTGCTTGCGCCTTACGGTTCCATTACGCTCATCGAAACGAAGACCCTGCAGGTGCTCGCGCAGCGCGTTTCCAGAGAAAAACTGCGCAAGCGCGCGAATGATCTGTTGGCGAAATAAGCGGGTTCAGCCCGCTTCGGATCGTAGACAAAAAGCTATTTTCCTCCCCGAAGGGGGGAGAATAGCCATTTCCGCAAATGAAAGAATAGCTGAATTTCTTGATTTTGCTATTCAAGCCAAGTTTGCTTATGTCAACAAGCTCAAGCGGGTTCAGCCCGCTTTTTTTGACGTAAAAGACGCCTGCGTGAGCAGGAAATCGACGGATTGCAGACGTAAAAAGTTGACAAAAGAAAAACTTTGGTTCATAATAGAAACGCTAATCGGTTCATAAAATAGGGAAAACCGAATCGAAGCGGTCGGCCGGTCTGGCCGGGAAAGGTGCAGATTTATGGGCAAATATTTCGGAACAGACGGTTTTCGCGGCGAGGCGAATGTCGATTTAACCAGCGAACATGCGTATCGGATCGGTAAGTTCATCGGCTGGTATTACGGCGCGCGCAAGGGCAGAAAGGCGCGCGTGGTCATCGGCAAGGATACCCGCCGTTCCAGCTATATGTTTGAATATGCGATTGTTGCGGGCTTGACCGCTACCGGCGCGGATGCGTATATGCTTCACGTGACGACGACGCCGAGCGTCGCATATGTCACCCGTGTGGATAATTTTGATTGCGGCGTGATGATTTCCGCGTCGCATAACCCGTTTTATGACAACGGCATCAAGCTCATCAACAGCCGCGGTGAGAAAATGGACGACGAAACCATCGCTGACATCGAGACGTACTTGGATGGAAATCTGGCCGCACTGGGGATCGAAGGCGATGTGCCGTCGGCCAAGCGCGAAGAGCTGGGCGAAATCGTGGATTATGTTTCCGGCCGCAACCGTTATGTCGGCTATCTGATTTCGCTGGCGGCACATTCTTATAAAAACATGCGCGTCGGTCTGGATTGCGCCAACGGAAGCGCGTGGAATATCGCCAAAACCGTCTTTGAAGCGCTGGGCGCGAAAACCTTTGTCATCAACGCTGAGCCGGACGGCGTGAATATCAACCGCGGCGCAGGGTCTACGCACATCGACGGGCTGCGGCGGTTTGTCGTGGAAAACCATCTGGACGTCGGTTTTGCCTACGACGGCGATGCGGATCGCTGTCTGGCGGTGGATGAAAACGGCGAGGTTGTGGATGGGGACAAGATCATCTACATCTTCGGCTGCCAGATGAAGCGGGAAGGCAGGCTGGCGGGCAACAAGGTTGTCACCACCGTGATGAGCAATTTCGGTTTGTATAAGGCGCTCGACGAAGTGGGCATCGGTTATGAGAAAACCGCAGTCGGCGACCGCTTTGTTTATGAAAACATGGCGCAGAACGGCTATTGCGTCGGCGGAGAGCAATCCGGCCATATTATTTTGAGCAAATACGCGACGACGGGCGACGGCATATTGACCTCCATCGAGCTGATGGAGGCGATGCTGGACAGCAAGCAGACGCTCTCTCGTCTGGCCGCGCCGGTGGCCGTATATCCGCAGGTGCTCAAAAACGTTCGCGTCAGCGACAAGGCCGCCGTGCGCGAAAACGCGCATGTGCAGCAGGTCGTGAAGGCTGTCGGTGAGAGGTTGGGCGATACGGGCCGCGTTCTGCTGCGCGAGAGCGGCACGGAGCCGGTGATTCGCGTGATGGCAGAGGCGCAGGAACTGCGCACGGCTGAGGCCTGCGTGAACGAAATGATCGAGGCTATCAAGGCGGAAGGGTTGGCTTGATATGGACGCGATTAAAGTCTGCGATTTGTTTGACCTGACGCATACCCGCGCGGCGAAGATGCTTGCCGCGTGCGAATATCCGTGGGAAGCGCTTTCTAAAATCGGCGAAACGGTGCTGGCCATCGGTCAGGGGCTGGATCTGAGCGATTACGATCACCCGGCTGAGGATGTGTGGATCGCCAAAACCGCGACGGTCGCGGCGACGGCCAGCATCGCCGGTCCGTGCGTCATCGGTGAAAAAACCGAGGTGCGCCCCGGAGCGTTCATCCGCGGGAATGTGCTCGTCGGCGATGGTGCGGTGGTTGGTAACTCCTGCGAACTGAAAAATTGTATTCTCTTTGATGAGGTGCAGACCCCGCATTATAACTATGTCGGCGATTCCGTGCTGGGCTACAAAGCGCACATGGGCGCGGGCGCGGTGACCAGCAACGTGAAGGGCGACAAGAAGAACGTCGTCGTTCACGGCGAGCGGGATTATGAAACCGGGCGGAAGAAATTCGGCGCGATGCTCGGCGACTTTGCGGAGATCGGCTGCAACAGCGTGCTCAATCCCGGCACGATCATCGGCAGGGATTCGCAGGTCTATCCGCTCTCCAGCGTGCGCGGCGTGGTCAAGGCGCGGCATATCGTCAAGGGCGCGCGAGGCGCGTTTGCCAAGGACTAAACGAAAAAACGGGCTGCATCGAACAGCCCGTTTTTCTGTATAGAGGCCTAAAGCGCCGCACGGCTCAGGCGGCATGGTTCGCCTTGTATTCCTCCAGCGCGGTGGCGAGCTGATCCGGGCAGCTCGTGCCGTTGCGGCACTGGATGCCCTTCAGGCGGCGGATGGCCTCGTCAACGGTCATGCCGACGACGAGCGCGGCGACGCCCTGCGTATTGCCCGCGCAGCCGCCGTTGAATTTGCAGGCGGTGATGATGTTGTTTTCCACCTCAAATTCGATTGAACGGCTGCAAACGTTGTGCGTTTTATAAATGTTCATGGTCAATCCTCCTCATATGCGTATATGCGTAAAAATGGAACGTGACAGACATCATTCGACGCAAATCCCGTTTTTCCTGCTTGTGACGTGTGGCTGCTTTGCTTCATAGGCTTGAGGAGAAGGGGTGTGGCGGCGATGGAGGAGCGGATGATCGTCTCGGGCGGCGACGAGGTGCGCGTGTTTGCGCCGCCTAAACGCGAGCCGCAGGAGCAAATCCGGCTGGAAGGCGCGGGAGCGCTCTGCGTGTCGCATGGAACTGTGTTCTGCGCAAGCGATTGGGGCGATACGGTTTGGCGGCTGGACGCCGAGCGCCTTGTGCCGACCGGGCTTTTTGCGGGCGGGCCGGGGATGAAGCGAATTCTGTCGTCGCCGGATGGAACGCGCCTTTTGCTGCTTTGCGCGGAAGCGGACAGCGTTCTTCTGCTTGACGCGGGATGCGGCCTGCCGCTCGTGCTGGCGAGGGCGGGGCTGAATCCGCAAAACATAGCGCTTGACGAGACGGGCGACGTGCTGGCGGTTGCGGCGGGCGAGAGCGGCGAAGTGCTGCTGATGAGCGCGCGGTCGCTGACGCTGCTTCGCCGCCTGTCCATGCCGGGAATGGTATTCGATGTGACGCTGTGCGGCGGCACTGTGCATGCGCTCTGCCTGAATGACGCGCTGGATGCGACGTTGGTAACGGTTCCGCAGGTCGGCGCGCGGCAGATTCTCCCGCTTCCGGGCATGCCGGGGCGGGTTACGGCGGACGGAGGACGGCTGCTCTGCGCGACAGAGGGGTTTTTGCACGCGGTTTCGCGAGATGGCATGCGGCTTTTGCATACGGAGCACGCGCCCGGACGGGCGGGTGGCTGCCAGCGGTACGCGGGCGCTATGCTTCTTTTCGACGGGCTCAGCGAACGGATTTTTGCGCGGAGCAGCGGCGGATGCTGGAATCTGTTTTGCGGGTGCGCGCGGGATATGCAGCGCCTTTCCGGGAAAGGATAAAACCGGGAGGTGGGAAGATGGCGAAAAGATGGCGGCGGCGAATGGGCGTTATGATCCTCTGCTCGATGGCGGGGACGACGCTCATGCTGGCTCTGCAGGGGCGGATTCGGGAGGCTGTTCCGCTGCATCTGTGCAGCGTATCGGCGCTGGCGGCGGCGGCGCTCGCGTTTTCTCCCACGCCCTTCGTCGTGGATTTTCTTTGGCTGCTCGGCATGCCGGGGGCGGTTCTGGCGCTCGTGTTTCCCGCACCGGCCGTCAGCCGCTGGCAGACGGCGTTCACGGCCTGCTATGTGCTGACACACGCGCTCATCGTGCTCATCGGCCTGAGCGCGCTGACGATGGGAGAACGGCCGCACGTCGGCCGTGCGCCGCAGGTGCTGCTGACCTTGCAGGCGCTGGCCGTTGCGGCGTTTTTTGCCAACCGCGCGCTCGGAACGGATTTTCTGTTTCTGGCCGCGCCGCCGGTCAGAACGCCGCTGGAGGGAATCTATCGCCTGAGTTACGGCGCATATATTGCGTTTTTGCAGGGAATGATGGCGCTGCTTGCCTGGGGCATGGACGCCGCGGGAAGGCAGCTTTTCGGCAGGGATGATCGACCTGCCGATTTTTTCGCTATACAAAATTCGCCGAATGCGGTATAATAAACTGAAATGACGACATCTTTTGCGGATCATGTTCGCCCGCGATGTTAAAAAAGAAGGGGTTCACATTGGAAAACAAGAATATATCCTTGCTTCGCCGCTCAAACCGATGGGGATGGACGGCGTTGAGCATTGCGCTGTGCATGCTCCTTTCGCCGCTGCTGGCGGTTTCCGTGTTTATACCGCAGGGCATGACGCTGGTGCCGATCGCGCTGCTGCTGCTTGTGGGATATGTCGGCCCGGTCAGTGCGGCGGCGTGCACGGCGATTCTCGTGACGCTCAGCACGGTGTTTTTTGGCTTCTGGGGCGCGGCGCTTTCCGCGGTGCTGCTCGTGCCGATTCTGGTTGTTTCGAGCTACATGGTTGAGCACGAACAGAACTTCTGGCAGAGCGCGGCGGGTTCCGGTGTGACCATGTTTGCGTCCATCGGTCTGGCGATGCTGCTTGTCAGCGCGCTGGCGAGGGCGGATGTGGTCACGGCGCTGTCCAATATGATGCGTCAGGCGTTCTCGGTTTCGCAGACGTTCAGCGACATGGTGCTGACGATGATGATGCAGCTCGGCGCGATCACGTCGGCGAGCGGCGGCGCGGTGGATATTGCGACGCTGGATGCGGCGGCGCGCGGGCAGTTGATTGAGCAGCTCGTGCTGATTATGGATACCCTGATGCGGTTGGAAATCCCGATGCAGATGGCGACGGGCTCCGTGGCGGCGGGCGTGCTGGGGCAGGCCGCACTGCGCAAGGGCGTGCTCTCTCGTGGGGATAAGGTGGATTATCCACCGCTGCGCACATGGACCGTGCCGAAAGGCTGGGGGCGCGTGCTGGGCGCGACGCTGGCGGCACTGTATGTGCTGACGCTGATTGTGCCGAGCTTTACGAGCAGCATGTTTTACGTCTTTACCGGCGTATTTGAACAGATTTTCGCCTTGCAGGGCATAGCCGCCGTGTGTTATTATCTGAATGAAAAGGGCAAGGGGCGCGTGACGCAGGGGATTGTCTTTGCGCTGGGCTATTTCGCGATTCGACCCGCCGCGATTTTGATCGGCATTGCGGATCAGACGTTCGACGTCGTCCATCGCCGCGAAAAAATGGAGGAGGAAACGCCGAATCCGTTTGATCCGCGCACACACGATGATAAATAAGATTTCGGGAGGATAAAGCTATGAAAGTGATTTTGCTCAAGGATATCAAGGGAACCGGCAAGAAGGATCAGATCATCGAGGCTTCCGACGGGTTTGCCCGCAACTTCCTTTTCCCCAAGGGGCTGGCGCGCGAGGCGAGCGCGACGAACCTGAACGCCATCGAGAACGCAAAGGCCGCGCAGAAGCACCGCGAGGACGTTGAGCGCGCCAAGGCGGAGGAAACCCGCAAGGCGCTTTCCGGCAAGGCCATCAAGATCGTGGCGCGCGGCGCGGAGGGCGGCAGGCTTTACGGCTCCGTCACCGCGCAGGAGATTGCCGACGAGCTGTTTAAGCAGTATGGCGTGAAGGTGGAAAAGCGCCGCATTGATGTGGCCAACATCCGCAACGCGGGCGATTTTACGGTCAGCGTGTGGCTCTATGCGGGCATTACGGCGGAAATGACCGCCAAGGTTGAGGTTGGCTGATCCATACAACGCACTGGGTTTTCCTCCTGAAACGGGGGAAAGCCCTATCTTTTGTTAAAAGGGGAGAACATTGTGGACGAGGCAGTTATGCGTGTACCGCCCAACAATGCCGATGCGGAAAAAAGCGTGCTGGGCTGCATGATGCAGGACAGAGAGGCGCTGTCGCTGGCCTTTGAGCTGCTTACGGCAGATGATTTCTATCAGCCCGCAAACCGGGAAATTTTCGATGCGATGCATGCGCTCAATACGCAGGGCATGCCCATTGATTTGGTGACGGTGGATGACGAGCTGACCCGGCGCGGCACGCTGGAGGGTGTCGGCGGCACGAACTATCTCATCGAATTGAGCCAGTGCATGCCGTCTACGGTCAACGCGCGCGCTTATGTGCAGATTGTGGATGAAAAGGCGACGCTGCGCCGCATGATTAAGGCGACGGGGGACATCGCCTCCGCATGCTATCAGCAGACCGAAGCAGTGAGCGACATCCTCGGCGTGGCGGAAAAGTCGATTTTTGATATCATCATGCGCCGCCACGAGGGAAGCACGCTGACGCATATTGCGGACGTTCTGCCGGATACCTATCTGCGCATCGAGCAGCTGACCGAGTTGAAGGGCGGCATCGACGGTGTGCCGACGGGCTTTGTGGATTTGGATAACCTGCTGACCGGCCTGCACGGAGGCGAACTGGTGATTGTCGGCGCGCGCCCTTCGATGGGCAAGACGAGCTTTGGCATGAACCTGATCGGCTACGCGGCGACGATGGCGGGCAAAACGACGGCGGTTTTCTCGCTGGAAATGCCGAAGGATCAGCTCGCGATGCGCCTTCTGTGCGCGGATGCGCGCGTGGACATGCAGTCCGTTCGCCATGGCTCGCTGCGCGACGACGACTGGATTTCGCTGTCCTCCGCGCTCGGCCCGCTGGCGGCTTCCAATATCTATATCGACGATACGTCCGGCATCACGCCGTCGCAGCTCCGTTCCCGCTGCCGAAGGCTGAAAATGGAGCACGGGCTGGATATGATTATGGTCGACTATTTGCAGCTGATGAGCGCGGACGGCCATGTCGAAAACCGCCAGAACGAGGTCAGCGAGATTTCGCGCAACCTCAAGAGCATCGCCAAGGAGCTGAACGTGCCGCTGGTTGCGCTGGCGCAGCTTTCCCGTGCGGGCGCACAGCGAAGCGACAAGCGGCCGATTCTATCCGACCTGCGCGATTCCGGCGCTATCGAGCAGGACGCCGACGTCATCATGTTCCTGCATCGAGAGGAATATTACGATCCCAACACCGAGGACAAGAACATCGCCGAGGTGATTGTGGCCAAACAGCGCAATGGCCCGCTGGGCACGGTGAAACTGGCCTGGCTGGGGCAATACACGCGCTTTGCCAGCCTCCAGCAGGGCGGCGCGGCGCAGTAAAAGACATGAGGTGAAGCCATGCATACGCTCGTCGTTGCCGAAAAACCCTCCGTCGCGCGGGACATTGCCCGCGTCCTGGGTGCAAAGGACAGGGGCGAAAACAGCCTGATCGGCGGCGGCTATGTGGTTACATGGGCGCTCGGCCATCTGGTTACGCTCAAGGAGCCGCAGGAGCTGGACGAGCGGTATACCCGATGGCGCGCGGAAGATCTGCCGATTCTGCCGGAAAAGATGGAGACAAAGGTGATCAAAAAGACGAGAAGCCAGTTTCTCTCCGTCAAAAAATGGATGAACGACAAGGAAACGCAGGATATCATCTGCGCGACAGACTCCGGGCGCGAGGGCGAGCTGATCTTCCGCTATATTTACGAGCAGGCGGGGTGCAGAAAGCCGGTGAAGCGGCTGTGGATATCCTCCATGACGGACGAAGCCATCCGCGCCGGGTTTGACAGCCTTCGGCCGTCGGCGGATTACGATGCGCTCTATGCCAGCGCGCGCTGTCGGGCGGACGCGGACTGGCTCATCGGCATGAACGCGACGCGCGCCTATACGATCCGCTACAATGTGCTGCTCTCTATCGGCCGTGTGCAAACGCCGACGCTGAGCATGCTCGTCAAGCGGAGGCGGGAAATCGACGCATTTGTGCCCAAGCCGTTTTACACGGTGCGCGCGGATTTCGGCGACTATCAGGGCGTGTACATCGACAAAAAAGGCGAGCGCAGGCTCGAAAACGAGGAGGACGCGCAGCAGATCGCGCAGCGCGTTTCCGGCCGGTCGGCACGGGTGACGCAGGCCGCGCGGGAACACAAGAGCGTGTGGCCGCCGCTTCTGTATGATTTGACGACGCTCCAACGCGAAGCGAACGCGCAACTGGGCTTTACCGCGAAAAAGACGCTGGCGACGGCGCAAAAGCTCTACGAACAGCACAAGCTGCTGACCTATCCGAGGACGGACAGCCGCTATCTGTCGCACGATATGCTCGGCAAGGTGCAGACGACGCTGGGCAGCTATGACGGCGCGCTGCAGCCCATCGGCGAGCAGGCGCTTTCCTATGGCGTTCGGATGACCAAGCGCGTGTTTGACGACGCGAAGCTGACCGACCACCACGCGATCATTCCGACGGGCAAGCGCGCGGATCGCGTGAATCTGACTGCGGATGAGCGCAGACTGTACGAGATGGTCGCCAAGCGATTGGCGGCGGCGTTCTATCCGAATTACGAATACGACGCGCTGCGCGTGGTCACGACCTGCGGCGAGGATGATTTTCTCAGCACGGGGACAGCCGTCACGCAGGAAGGATGGAAGGCCGTCTACGGCGGAGACGAGGGCAAAAGAAAAAAGAAGGAGGATGACGACGAGCAGCGGCTTCCGGCGCTGGCCGTCGGGGACGAGCGGCTCTGCAAGCGCGCACAGGTGACGCGCGACCAGACCAAGCCGCCGAAGGAATATAGCGACGCGAGCATCCTGCTGGATATGGAGCACGCAGGGCGGCAGATTGCGGACGAAGAAATTCGCGAGCAGATGAAGGATTGCGCGCTGGGCACACCGGCAACGCGCGCGGCCATCATTGAGCGGCTGATCGACGTGGGATATGTGCGGCGCAGCGGCAAAAACCTCGTGGCGACGGAAAAGGGCGTGCACCTGATTGAAGCGGTGCCGCAGGAGATCGCTTCGCCGGAGACGACGGGCCGCTGGGAACGGGCGCTGGCGGAAATTGCCCGAGGCAGCGATGGCGAAGCGCGCTTCCGTCAGGGCATTGCGCGGCTGGCGGCTTTCCTTGTTGAAAACGCGGCTGGCGCGCCGGATGTGGCCTTTGCCAAGGAGGAGCGCCGAGGAAAAAAGCGCATACCGACGCTCGGCGTAGCCTGTCCCGTCTGCGGTCAGGGCAAGGTGGCGTAAAACAGCAAGGGCTTTTACTGCACCCGATTCCGCGAGGGATGCAGATTCACCATCTGGAAGGATGCGCTGACGCGAGCGGGCGGCCCGATGCTGACCGCCAAGCTGCTCAAGCTGTGCATGGAGAAGAAGGACGTGCTCGGCTCGACCGGCACCATTCACTACGACGCGGGACAGATCCGTTTTGAAGCGGGAGAACGGTAAAGGAGCGACGGCCATGTTTTATACGGAAAAACGAACGGAAGAAAACAAACGGCGTCTGTGGCGGGACGTTTTCAAAATGCTGCTGGCGATGCTGCCGTTTTTTGCGCTGTGCGCCGTGGGCTTTGCGGTGCGCAACCAGACGCTGTGCACGGCTGGGCTGATTCTGACCTGTGCGGCGGCGATTTTTGTCGGAGATTTGTTTGTGATGCCGTCGATTCGATACGGCCGCTTTCTGCGCGAGCTGACCAGCGGCCTGACGCGCAAGACAGCGGGAACGCTGGTGCGCGTCGGCGATGAAGAGGTTTATGAAAACGGCGTGCATTTTCACGAGATGATCGTCAATGTTTATGAGGATATGGCGCCGGAGGGCGAGCGGCGCTTTTTGATCGAGCCGGCCATGCCCTTTGACGCGGCGCTGATTGGGCGCGACGTTGCGGTGACGAGCCACGATAAAGTCGTGCTGGCCGTTGAGCCGCTGGGGGGAAACGCATGAACCGCGCACGGGATTTTCTGGCCGGAATGGAAGAAAAGACGGCGTTTCGCGCCTGCGTCTTTGCGGCGATTCTCGTGCTGATGGCGGCGACCATGTTCCTACTGAACACGCATACGCCGCTGCAAATGGACGATTATGATTATTCCTTCAGTTGGAGCACGGGCAAGCCGCTTGCCGGGGTGGCGGACGTGCTCGCCTCTCAGGCGGCGCATTACCGTCTCTGGGGCGGGCGCAGCGTGGTTCACACGCTGGCGCAGCTCTTCCTTTATTGGGGAAAGGGCGTTTTCAACATCGCCAATACGGCGGCGTATATGCTGCTCGTGCTTGAACTGTATACGCTGGCCAAGCCGAAGGGCAGACGGTTTTGCTGGACGGTTCTGCTGGTCATCCACGCGGCGCTGTTCACGCTGGTTCCGTTCTTCGGCACGGTCTTTTTGTGGCTGGACGGCGCGTGCAACTATCTGTGGGGCACGGCGCTGGCGCTTTTGCCGCTGCTGATCATCCCGCGGCTGCTGGAAAAAGAATGTGCGGCGCTCGGCGTGATCGGCGTTCCGCTCTGCTTTTTGAGTGGCTGGACGAATGAGAACGCGGCCTGCGGCATGCTGGCGGTGGCGCTCTTGCTGCTGGCGGACAGCGCATACCGCGGGAAAAGAACGCCGGTTTCCGCGTGGCTCTGTCTGGCGGCGCAGGCGGCGGGCGCGGCGATGATGATTCTTGCGCCGGGGAATTTTGCGCGCGCATCCGCCTATGCTTACGATTCGATGGCGCGGGAGATCGTGAAGCGGCTGCTCCGCATTACGCTTTATACGGGCGTGTATGCGGGCGCGGAATTGCTGGCCATGCCGATTGTCCATGGAATGGGGCGGGCGCTTCACGTGCCGATGCGAAACCGGCGGGCGGCGCTTTTGCTGCTGACGGCGCTGCTGAGCGCGTATGCGATGGTCGCCTCGCCGGAATTGTCGGATCGGTCGTATACCTGCGTGATTGCGCTGACGCTCTGCGCGCTGGCGACGCTGCTCGGCGACATGGAGGCGCATGTCCGCGCGCTGGACGCGGCCAGACTGTGCGCGCTGCCGCTGGCGCTGTTTTTGCTTGTTTACGGCGGGTATCAGGCTGTCAGGGAAGTCGGCGCGCATGAGGCGGCGTGGGAAGCGCAGACTCAAAAAATCGAAACAGCGGTGCAGAGCGGGGCGGACGAGGTGAAAATCGCCTCGGTGGAAAGCCGCTCGCGCTTTACCATGAACATTGCGCTGGAAAAGGACGCGGAAAGCTGGCCGAACAGCACGCTCTCCAAGTGGTTCGGGATTCGGGTATGCGGCGAGTGAAATGTGTTCTTTTTGTGAATTTGAACAAAAAGAGCGAACATTTGAGCCGCAGGGCGACACACGCGCTTGACAAGTCGATGACAGCTTATTATAATAAATCGTATATTGCCGAGTAGAGGCTGAAAGGAAGAGAACGAACATGAATAAGAGATTCGCGCTGATTGCGTTGCTGCTTGCGGCTTTGATGCTGCTCTCCGGCTGCAACCTGATCGGCCACGACGACGAGCTTGACGGCGCGCAGGTTGTGGCGAAGGTGGAGACCAGCCAGGATACCACCGAGATCACCAAGGCGGAGTGGGAGGCTTACCGGGATTATCTGGCCAGCTACTACCAGCAGTATTTCCAGCAGAACTTCGGCGTGTCGATGCAGCTCACGGACGACGATATCGCCTCCTATGGCGAGGCTGCTATCGAGCAGCTGATTGAGAGCGTCGTGCTTGAAGGCAAGATGAAGGAGCTTGGCTTCGAGCCGCTGCCCGAAGAGGATGCCTCCGACGTGGAAAGCTACGCCGACAACATGTTTAACTTCTACAAGATGATGATCCGCTACCAGAACTATCCGGATCTGGAGACGGTGGAAGAGGAAGAAGCGCGTCTGGCCGCCCTCGAAGAGGCGACCGGCAGCGAGGCGACCCCGGCCGAGGCGACCCCGGCCGAGGCGACCCCGGCCGAGGCGACCGGTAGCGAGGCGACCCCGGCCGAGGCCGTTGATACGGAGCGCAAGGCGAACGTCACCAACGATCAGCTCGACGAGATGCTCGTCAACGACCTGAACACCGTCGGCTATACGCGCGATTATTTCGTGCAGAACCAGACCGCCAGCGTGCAGCGCGAAAAGATTCGCGAATATGCCGCCAAGGACGTCGCGGTGACGGACGAGCAGGTGAAGGAAGAATTTGACAAGCGCGTGGCCGCCCAGAAGGAAAGCTATGACGCGGCTCCGGCCGGTTATGTGACCGCCGAGAACAACGGCACGACGAATTACTATGTGCCGGAAGGCTACCGCGGTGTGAAGAACCTGCTCATCAAGTTCAGCGACGAGAAGCAGAGCGAAATCAGCGACCTGAACAGCGCAATTTCCACCGCGAACACCACGCTGAGCGACGCGCAGAAGCAGCTTGACGATCTGAAGGCGGAGGATACCTCTTCCTATGACGAGGCGACCAAGGCCGGCTATGACGAGCAGGTTGCGGCGCTCGAAGAGACCGTGGCGACCGCTCAGGCGACGCTGGATGAATCCAGCGCGAAGCTGGAGACCGTGACCGCCGAGGCGTATGACGAGATTCTGCCGACGGCGCAGGACGTGCTCGCCCGTGCGCAGTCCGGCGAGGACTTTGATAGCCTGATTGAGACCTATGGTCAGGACACCGGCATGAACAACGAGCCGAACAAGAGCCGCGGCTATCTGGTCTGCGACGGTCTGTCCGTCTATGAGCAGAGCTTCCAGGATGCGGCGATGGCGCTTGAAAAGGTCGGCGACGTGTCTGCTGAGCTGGTCAAGACGAGCTATGGCTATCACATTCTTCAGTATGCGACCGACATCGCTGCGGGCGAGGTTGAGTATACCGACGAGATCAAGAGCAATATCTATGATACCATGCTCTCCGACGCGAAGGATGCGGCTTATGAAGCGGCTGTGACCCAGTGGGTTTCCGAAGCGAAGGTTACGACCTATCCGAAGGTTATGAAGTAATTCGGTTTGTTTGAAAACGAAGGACGTCGTATTGAATGCGGCGTTCTTTTTTGATATATGGGAAAAGGCGCAAAATTGCCTCCATGCGCAGAAATAGAATAACGGCGAGGGCTTTTGCTCAAAATAGGGGAAAATCAAGCGGAGGCGTTCGCATGAAGAGAAAACAAAAAGCGCGTTGCGCCGTCTCCGGGTCTGCGGAGGTGGGCGGATGAGCAAACGAATCGGTGCGCAAACGACGGCGCTGCCGTCGTGCCCCGGCTTGATCGGCTGGGCGGGGATTGCGGGGCAAAAGGAAAAAGAAGGCCCGTATGGCGCGAAATTCGATTGGATTATACCGGACGAGTTGAACGGGGAGCAATCCTTTGAAGGCGCTGAACGCGCGATGCTCGAACAGGCGGTTGTGCTCTGCGCGGAAAAAGCGGGAACGCGGCTGAACGAAATTCAAATGCTGCTCGCGGGCGATCTGCTCAACCAGATCATTTCCGCCGGATTTGCGGCGCGTAACCTCGGAATCCCGTTTTACGGTCTGTACGGGGCGTGTTCCACCATGTCTGAATCCCTGTCCGTCGGCGGCATGCTGGCGGACGGAGGCTTTGCGGATCGGCTGATCTGCGCGACGTGCAGCCACTTCTGCACGGCGGAGCGGCAGTATCGCGCGCCGCTGGAATTGGGCAATCAGCGCACGCCGACGGCGCAGTGGACAGTGACCGGCGCGGGCGCGGTGATGATTTCCAGTTCGAAGCACGCGCCGGTGGTCTTGACGCATACGACATGCGGGCGCGTGGTGGATCTGGGCATTACGGATGCGAACAACATGGGAGCGGCCATGACGCCAGCGGCTTTCGATACACTTGCGGCGCATTTCAGGGATCTGGGGCGCGGCTTTGCGGATTACGATTTGGTGGTGACGGGCGATTTGGGGCGCTTGGGTCGAGAGCTTCTCATTGAGCTGCTGCGCGAAAAGAAAATCGACGTGGACGAGGGCAAGCTGTTTGACTGCGGATGCGAAATCTTTTCCGAAAGGCAGGATGTTCATTCGGGCGGGAGTGGGTGCGGCTGTGCGGCGAGTATGTTGTGCGCGCATCTGCTGCCCGAGCTCGCGGCAGGCCGATTGAAGCGCGTTTTGTTTATAGCGACGGGCGCGCTGCTCAGCCCGACAAGCAGCATGCAGGGCGAGAGCGTGCCCGGTATCGCGCATGCCGTCGTGATGGAGCATCGAAAGGAGAAGGGCGCGTGATAGAGATTTTGTGGATGCTGGTGAAGTCGTTCCTCGTGGGCGGCCTGCTCTGTGCCATCGGTCAGGTGTTGATTATGAAGACGCAGTTGACCAGCGCGCGGATTCTGGTCGGCTATGTGACGGCGGGCGTTATTCTCGGCGCGCTGGGGCTGTATAAACCGATTGTTGATTTTGCGGGCGCGGGCGCGACCGTTCCGCTGCTGGGCTTTGGGTATGCGCTGGCGCGCGGCGCAATCGAGGGCGTGAAGGAAACGGGGATTCTCGGCGCGTTCACCGGCGGCGTGACGGCTGCGGCGGGCGGCATTGCGGCGGCGGTGTTTTTCGGCTACCTGGCCGCAGTCCTGTTTAAGCCCAAGATGAAAAGCTGAACCGAAACAGACCGGAAGTCCAAACAGACTTTTGGTCTGTTTTTCTGATTTCGAGCGTCGGCCTGTTTTCAAACGGACAACATGACATATTGCGCACAGGCGTGAAGATGCGGTATAATAGGCTCATTCTGCGGGACGAGGAGCGTGAGGAGGATGACAAATCGGCTGATGGAAACGGTGTGTGCCAGATTGTGCCTGCTTACGCCCATCGCATGGGACGAATCCATGCCGCCGCTGTTTTCCCGCATGGCTGTGCGGCGAATGATGGAATGCGGCGCGCTCTCCGGGCTCGTCCTGCGCCGGACGGACATGCTGCCGCAGGCGACATTTGAACGCGCGGAAATGCTTCTCACCCGGACGAGTGACGCGCTTTTGTGTTTGGAAGCCTATGAAAAGCAGGGATATCGGCTGATTCTGCCGGAAAGCAGGGAATGGCCGAAGGCGCTGCGCGCGCTCGGCGGTCGGGAACCGCTCTTCCTCTTTATGAAGGGAAATGCGGCGCTGCTGGAGCGGCGAACCGTTGCGGTGGCGGGCAGCAGGGAGATTGCGCCCGCGACAAACGACATGGCGGCGCGGCTTGGCGCCATGCTGGCCGAAGAAGGGATAACGATGGTCTGCGGCGGTGCGCGCGGCGTGGATCGCGCGGCGCAGGATGCGCTGTTGGACGCCGACGGTTCGTTGATTCTCGTTCCGGCGGTTTCTGCGGAGCAGGCCTGCGCGCGGGAAAAGGAAGCGGCGGCGCTGCAAACGGGCAGGCTGCTGCTGCTCAGCGAGACGCTGCCGGATGCGCCGTTTTCTGCCGCGAGGGCGTTGGCGCGCAACCATACCATTTATGCGTTGGGGAAAAACGCGATTGTCGTTGCGGCCAGAAACGGCGTTGGCGGGAGCTGGCGAGGGGCGACGGCGGGGCTGTGCGGCAATTTTTCGTCGGTCTACGTGCCGGACGGAGACGGCGCGGATTTCGAAGGAAACCGCGCGCTGTTTGAATACGGCGCGCGAAGGATTGATTTGAGCGGAAAACGGACGATCGGCGAGCAGCTGTGCGTCGAGGAACAGATATCTTTTCTCTAAACCTGCGAAGGAGGCGTGAACGCCGTGCAAGTGACGCTGTCGCAAATTCCCATGCGGGAAATCCTGCATTTTCTGGGCTGGCACGGAACGCCGGTCGAGCCGCCGCTGATGGAGCAGATCAGGCGAATCAGAGGCAAGGCGCTTGAACAGGTGAAGCCGCGGGCGGTCATGCGGCGCTTTGTCCGCCTGCCGGACGGAACGCTCGAGGGAACGCGTTTTTTTCCGCAGGGGAAGGATGTGCGCGAAATGCTGTCTGCCTGCCATGAAACGGTTTTGCTGGCGGCAACGCTGGGCGCGGACAGCGAGCGCATGCTTCTGCGGGCGCAGACAAAGAGCGCCGCGGACGCGCTGATTCTGGACGCGGTGCTCAGCGCGGCGATTGAGGCGGTCTGCGACCGGATGGAGGAGACGCTGAGGGAGAAACTAGCAGCGCAGGCGCTGTATTTGACGGATCGGTTCAGCCCTGGCTACGGCGACATGCCGCTTGCACAATCCGGGCAAATCTGCGAGGTGCTGAACGCCGGACGCGCCATCGGGCTGACGGTCAGCCAAAGCGGGATTTTGATGCCGCGAAAATCGGTGACGGCCGTGCTGGGGATCAGCCGAACGCAGGTTTTGCGAAGACCGAAGGGCTGCGAGGGGTGTTCGGCGCGCCAAACCTGCGCATTTGCAAGACGCGAAGACATAACGGAGGAATGACGATGGCATATACGAAAGCGATTACGCTGCTCGACGGCGCGATGGGGACGATGCTCCAGAAAGCGGGGCTGAAGCTCGGCGACCGCCCGGAGACGCTTTCCATCACGGCGGCGGACGTTGTGGAGGGCATACAGCGGCAGTATGTGCAGGCGGGGACGCGGCTGCTGCTGGCGAACACGTTCTGCGCGAACGCGCACAAGCTGGCCGGAACGGGCTTTGAGGTGGAAGACGTCGTTCGCGCGTCTGTCGCCGTGGCAAAGCGCGCCTGTGTGGGAACGGATGCGAAGGTTTTGCTCGACGTCGGCCCCACTGGCGAATTGCTTGAGCCGCTGGGGACGCTCAAATTTGACGAGGCCTACGCGCTGTATGCGCAAATGATTCGCGCGGGCGCGGCGGCGGGCGCAGAGGGCGTTTTTTTTGAAACGTTTTCCGATTTGAACGAGCTCCGCGCGGGCGTCCTGGCGGCCAAGGAGTGTTCCGATTTGCCGGTGTTTGCCTCGATGACGTTCGAGGCTTCCGGCAGGACGTTCCTCGGCTGCCGTGCGGATGCGGCGGCGATGGCGCTGGACGCGCTGGGCGTGGATGCGCTGGGTGTGAATTGCTCCCTTGGTCCGAAGGAGACCGCGCCGATTCTTCAAGCCATGCGTACATGCACCAATCTGCCGCTGATTCTCAAACCGAACGCCGGTCTGCCCGACCCGGAAACGGGCGCGTATCATACCGCGCCGGATGAATTTGCGCGGGATTGCGCGGCGCTTACGGACGTCGGCGCGGCGTATATCGGCGGTTGCTGCGGCACGACCCCCGCGTTCATCGAGGCGCTTGGCCGGGCGCTGGAAGGAAAGTCGGCGAGGTGGGATGAAAAAACCGTGCGGGGAATCTGTTCGGCGGGCGAAATCTGTCCGTTCGGACAGGGCGTTCGCGTGATCGGCGAGCGAATCAATCCGACGGGAAAAAAGCGCTTTCAGCAGGCGCTCCGCGAGGGCGACATGAATTACATCGTCGCGCAGGCGATTGAGCAGGCCGAAGCCGGTGCGCAGATTCTGGACGTCAACGTGGGGCTGCCCGATATCGACGAGCCGGAAACCATGCGCCGCGTGGTAACGGCAATCAGCGGCGCAGTGAGCCTTCCGTTGCAGATTGATTCCTCCAGTCCGAAGGCGATTGAAGCGGGTCTGCGCGCCGCGCCGGGAAAGTGCATGGTTAACAGCGTAAACGCATCCCGCACGTCGCTGGAAGCGGTGCTTCCGATTGCAAAAAAATACGGCGCGGCGCTCGTCGGGCTTGCGCTGGGCGAAAACGGACTGCCGACGACCTGCGAGGCGCGCATGGGTTTTGCGCGCACGATTCTGAACGCGGCGCTCGAAGCGGGCATTGCGCGGGAAAATGTGGCGATTGACTGCCTGACGCTGACGGTTTCCGCGCAGCAGGATCAGGTGAAGCAGACGCTTGAAGCCGTTGCGCGGGTTCGCGGTGAATTGGGGCTTGAAACGGTGCTCGGCGTATCCAACATTTCTTTCGGTCTGCCGCAGAGGACGCTGGTTACGCAGGCATTTTTGACGCAGGCCATTCAAAGCGGCCTGACGCTGCCCATCATCAACCCCAATCAGAAGGAAATGATGGACGCGGTAGACGCCTGCCGGGTGCTCAGCGGAGAAGATGCGCACTGCGCGGCCTATATCGAGCGCCACGCGGCGCAGACCAAGCCGCAGACGGAGAAAAAAACCGGCGTGAAGCTCTCCATTGCGGATGCAATCGCCAAGGGGCTTTGCGATGAAGCCGCCGCGGCGGCGCGAGAGCTGCTGGAAACCATGCCCCCGCTCGACGTGGTGGAAAAGGAGCTGATTCCGGCGCTCGACGCGGTGGGCGAACAATACGAAAAGCAGATCATCTTTCTGCCCCAGCTTATGAACGCGGCGGCTGCCTCCGGCGCGGCGTTTGACGAGGTGCGCCGGGTTATCGGGCAAAGCAGCGCGGCGGGCGAAGGGAAAGGCCCGATTGTGCTGGCCACGGTGGAAGGCGACATTCACGATATCGGAAAAAACATCGTCAGAACCGTGCTGGAAAACTACGGTTTTCGAATTGTCGATCTGGGGCGAGACGTACCGGCGGAGCGCGTGGTCGAGGCAGTTCGGCAATACGGTGCGAAGATCGTCGGCCTTTCCGCGCTGATGACGACGACCGTGCCCAGCATGGAAAAGACGATTGCGCGTCTGCATGAAAACGGGCTGCATGTGCCGGTGATTGTCGGCGGCGCGGTGCTCACGCCGGACTATGCCAAAAAGATCGGCGCGGATTACTACGCGAAGGACGCCAAGCAATCCGCCGACATCGCCAAATCAATTCTCGGCTGACGCAGATGGAGAGGAAATATGGAATACAGAGATTCAGCGCGCGTGCGCGAGCTGCTGGCGCAGGGCGTTTTGCTTTTTGACGGCGCGACGGGCACGGCGCTCTGTGCGCAGAGCGGAGAGGGCGAAGCCGTAGAACGTCTGTGCCTGACCCAGCCGCAGCGCGTTCTGGCGCTGCATCGCGCCTATCTGGCAGCGGGATGCAAGGCGATCAAGACGAATACGTTTGCAGCGCACGTTTCGCTGGCGTGTGAAAATAAGGACGATCAGAAAACGCTGATTCGGGCGGCATACGATTTGGCTCGTCGGGCGGGCGATGCGTATGACGCGGCTGTGTTTGCAGATATCGGCCCTGCGCCGACGGACGCGGACAGCGCCGCCGCATGCTATATCGCAATGGCCGAACAATATTTGAACATTGGCGCGACGTGCTTTCTGTTTGAAACCATGCAAAGCGGCGAAGGGCTTGCGGAGGCTGCGGCGTACATCAAAGCATCCTGTCCGGATGCGTGGATCATGGTTTCCTTCGCGGCGGATGCGGATGGATTCACGCGGGCGGGCGAGCAGGCGAGCGCACTTGCGCTGCAAATGTCCGCCTGCGGCGCGGTGGATGCCATCGGCCTGAACTGCATCTGCGGGGCGTATCACATTCGGCAGCTTCTTTCTACGCTGGACGTCGGGGATAAATTGATGAGCGCCATGCCCAACGCAGGCTATCCCCATGTGGAGGAAGGACGCACCTATTACGACAGCGCGCCGGCGTATTACGCCCAGCAGGTCATGGAATGTGTGAAGGCGGGGGCGCGGATTGTCGGCGGTTGCTGCGGCACAACGCCCGAGCATATCCGGCAGATTGCCTGCCTGCTGGGGACGCCGATGCCGCCGCGCGTGCGGATGGGCGATGAAAAGGCGGCGCAGCCGCCGGAAAAAGGCTGTCGAAGCCGGATTCTGCGTCGGCTTGAGCAGGGACGGCGCATCACGCTGGTTGAGCTCGATCCGCCGCGGAGCGCGGATATCGGCGGCTTTATGGAGGGCGCGCGTCAGCTTGAACAGGCGGGCGCGGACGCGATCACGATTGCGGATTGCCCGATTGGCCGAGCGAGGATGGATTCCAGCCTGCTGGCCTGCAAATTGTCGCGCGAGCTTGGCATTGAGGCGCTGCCGCATATGACCTGCCGCGACCGCAACGTGAACGCAACCAAGGCGCTGCTGCTGGGGCTTTCGATGGAGAATGTGCACAACGTGCTGGCGGTGACGGGCGACCCGATTCCGACCGGCGACCGGGGCAGCGTCAAGAGCGTATATCAATTCAATTCCCGCGTGTTGGCGAAATTCATTCGCGGGCTGGGCGAGAGCGGCGAGGCGGAACCGTTTTTTGTCTGCGGCGGCCTGAACATCAACGCGGTGCGCTTTGACTCGGAATTGGATCGGGCAAAGGAAAAGATGGATTGCGGCGTGTCGGCCTTTCTGACGCAGCCGGTGCTCAGCGAGCAGGCGGCGCTCCATTTGGAGCGGGCGAGGGACGAATTGCGCGGCGCGAAGCTCATTGGCGGCTTGTTTCCGGTGGTCAGCGAGAAAAACGCCCGGTTTTTGCAGAGCGAAGTGCACGGCATCACGGTGGATGAAGCCGTTGTGCGCGCCTATGCGGGGATTGATCGCGCGCAGGGCGAGGACATGGCCGTTCGGTTGTGTAGGGAGGCGGCAAGCCGCATTTCGCCCTTTGTTGACGGCTATTACATGATGACGCCGTTTCAGCGGGTGGAGCTGGTGTGCCGCGTGATTCGCGCAACCCGGAATTTGGCGGAATAAGGGCTTGAAGAAAAGCTGATTTTATGCGATAATAAAAGATGTATGTAAACTTTGGAATGTGGAGCAGAAAAAAGGAGAACCTGGTCACATGATCGCAACCCAAAATATTTCCCTTTCTTACAGCGGAAAGCCGCTTTTTAAGAACGTCAACATTAAATTCACTGCCGGTAACTGCTACGGCATCATCGGCGCAAACGGAACGGGCAAATCGACTTTCCTGAAGGTGCTCTCCGGCGAGCTGGAGCCGACCACGGGCGAAGTGGTCATCACCCCCGGCGAGCGCATGGCCGTTCTGCGCCAGAATCACTTTGAGTTTGACAGCTATGAAGTGCTGCAAACGGTCATCATGGGGCACAAGCGCCTTTATGAGATTATGAAGGAAAAGGACGAGCTTTACGCCAAAGAGGATTTCACCGACGCGGACGGCGAGCGCGCCAGCGAGCTGGAGGGCGAGTTCGCCGAGCTGGACGGCTGGAGCGCCGAGAGCAAAGCGGAAACGATTCTCACGGGTCTGGGCATCAGCCTCGACCTTGAGCATAAGCTGATGAGCGAGCTGGACGGCAGCCAGAAGGTCAAGGTGCTGCTGGCGCAGGCGCTGTTTGGAAATCCGGACATCCTGCTGCTGGACGAACCGACGAACTATCTGGACATCCAATCCGTCCGCTGGCTGGAAAACTTCCTGCTGGATTTCCCGAATACGGTCATCGTCGTCAGCCACGACCGTCACTTCCTCAACAAGGTCTGTACGCACATCTGCGACATCGACTTCGGCAAGATCCAGATGTATGTCGGCAACTACGACTTCTGGTATGAATACACCCAGATGGTGGCGCGCCAGCAGAAGGATATCGACAAGAAGAACGAGCAGAAGATCAAGGAATTGCAGACGTTTATTCAGCGTTTCTCCGCCAACGCCAGCAAGCACAAGCAGGCGACGAGCCGCAAGAAGCTGCTGGATAACCTGCAAATGGAAAACTACTACACGCCTTCCTCCCGCCGCTATCCGTATATCGCGTGGAAGCCGGATCGCGATATCGGCAACGATTTGCTGACCGTGACCAACCTCTCCAAGACCGTCAACGGCCGCAAGGTGCTCAACAACATCTCCTTCGTGCTGACCCCCGGCGACAAGGTGGCCTTCGTCGGCACGGACGAGCTGGCGCGCACCACGCTGTTCCAGATTCTTATGGGCGAGATGGAGCCGGACGAGGGCAGCTTCAAGTGGGGCGTGACCACCAGCCGGAGCTATTTCCCCAAGGACAACGGCAAATACTTTGATAACTGCGAATATAACCTGATTGACTGGCTGCGCCAGTTCTCCCAGAGCCAGTATGAAAGCGATATCCGCGGCTGGCTGGGCCGCATGCTCTTTTCCGGCGAGGAGGCGCTCAAGCCCGCGCGCGTGCTCTCCGGCGGCGAGAAGGTGCGCTGCATGCTGGCGCGCACGATGCTCTCCGGCGCGAACGTGCTGATTCTCGACGAGCCGACGAACCACCTCGATCTGGAATCCATCACGGCGCTGAACAAGGGCATGATCGAATTTACCGGCTCGATGCTCTTTGCGACGCAGGATCACGAATGTATTCAGACCGTCGCCAACCGCATCATGGAGATCCTGCCGGGCGGCCTTGTCGATCGCCGCGAGAGCTACGACGATTATATCGAAAGCGAAATCGCCGCGCAGCAGCGCGCCGCGCTCATGCAGGCGTAAACAAAGACCGGCTTTCATCCCCGCTGAAGTCCACAAAGCATCAAGGCTCTGCTCACGCGGGCGGTTTGACGCAATTTTCCATACGTTAAAAAAGTTGTCTGGTCAACGGCACACGGCACCGTTTTTATGGTATACTGAGACAGCAGGAAGAAGGGACATGCCGTGGAGCATATTAAACAGGATCAAATCATCAACATTCCGAACGCCCTGACGGTGGTGCGGATTTTGCTTCTGCCCGTCGTTGTCTGGCGGTTCATAATCGGGGACGCGACCGGTGCGCTGATTGCCTATCTGGCCGCGATGCTAACCGACGCGCTGGACGGCATTATTGCCCGCAAGTTCAACCAGATCACCGCGCTGGGCAAGCTGCTTGATCCGCTGGCAGATAAGCTGTCTCTGGTGACGCTGCTCGGTCTGTTTGTTTCCGACGGGCAGATTCCGCTTTGGGTGCTGGCCATCATCCTCGTCAAGGAAGTGACGATGGTGATCGGCGGCGGCGTGGCGCTCAAGCGCGGTGTCGTTGTCTACGCGCTGCCCATCGGCAAGGTGACGACGGTGGTTTTCGTGCTGTCCATCATCGCGCGTTTTCTGGCGCTGACGCAGATCGCCGATACGCTGCTGTGGATTTCCGTCGCGCTGTCGATGGTTGCGCTGATTTGGTACGCCGTCGATTTGATGAAAAAACTCGGAATCAAAGCAGATTCAACAAAATAGTTCGATGACTTATGGCGGCTCGCGGCCTTGACAAGAGGACGCGAGCCGTTTATAATAGTTCAAATCCCATTTTTGAGTGGCTTTTCCGAACATTTCGCTTCAAAAAGCCCGCACAGTTCAGGAAGACAACAGGAGGAAGAAAGCATGCTGCCGAAAGTGATTCGTGAGGGACTGACTTTTGATGATGTTCTGCTGGTTCCGCGCCGCAGCGAGGTGCTGCCCAAGGAAGTAAAGCTGGAAACGTATTTGACCGATAAGATCAAGCTGAGTATCCCGTTCCTGTCTGCGGCCATGGATACGGTGACGGAGTCTAAGACGGCCATCGCCATGGCGCGCGAAGGCGGTCTGGGCATCATCCACAAGAACATGTCCATCGAGCAGCAGGCGCAGGAGGTTGACCGCGTGAAGCGCTCGGAGAACGGCGTTATTTCCGATCCGTTCCACCTCGGCCCGAACAACCTTGTTTCCGACGCGGAAGAGCTGATGGCGCGCTACCGCATCTCCGGCGTGCCGATTACCGACGAAGCGGGCAAGCTGGTCGGTATTCTGACCAACCGCGATCTCCGCTTTGAAACCAACTATTCCCGCCCGATCTACGAGGTTATGACGAGCGAGAATCTGATCACCGCGCCGGTGGGCACGACCCACGAGCAGGCGCGCCAGATTCTGGCCAAGCATCGCATCGAGAAGCTCCCGTTGGTGGATGAAGAGGGTCATCTGCGTGGCCTGATCACCATCAAGGATATTCAGAAGGCGCAGAAGTATCCGAATTCCGCGAAGGACGCCTCCGGCCGTCTGCTCTGCGGCGCGGCGGTCGGCGTGAGTCACGATGTGTTCGAGCGCATCTCGGCGCTGATCGCGGCGGGCGTGGATATCATCTGCATTGATACGGCGCACGGCCACAGCGTCGGCGTGCTCCGCCAGATCGAGAAGATCCGCGCGACGTTCCCGAGCGTTCAGCTTGTTGCGGGCAACGTGGCGACGGCCGCCGCGACGCGCGCGCTGTTTGAGGCGGGCGCGGATTGCGTGAAGGTCGGCATCGGCCCGGGCTCCATCTGCACCACCCGCGTGGTTGCGGGCATCGGCGTGCCGCAGGTGACGGCGATCAGCGATTGCGCCGAGGAGGCCGAGAAGATGGGCAAGCGCATCATTGCCGACGGCGGCATCAAGTATTCCGGCGACGTGGTGAAGGCGATTGCGGCGGGCGGCTCTGCTGTCATGCTGGGCAGCCTGTTGGCGGGCACCGAGGAAGCGCCGGGCGCGCTGGAAATCTATCAGGGTCGTCAGTTCAAGGTCTATCGCGGCATGGGCTCCCTCGCGGCGATGGAGAAGGGCAGCAAGGATCGCTACTTCCAGGAGGATGCGAAGAAGCTCGTGCCCGAAGGCGTTGAAGGCCGCGTGGCCTACAAGGGCGCGCTGAGCGACACCATCTTCCAGCTTCTGGGCGGCCTGCGCTCCGGCATGGGCTACTGCGGAACGCCGGATATCGAATCTCTGCGCCATGACGCGGACTTCATCCGCATCACCAACGCGGGTCTGGTGGAGAGCCATCCGCACGACATCAACATCACCAAGGAAGCGCCGAACTACACCCGCGGCGGCATGTAATCTCTCTAATAACAATAGAGCCGGACGACACAAAATCGTCCGGCTTTTGCATTGCCTATGAGAGCAAACGGGCGTCGAGCAGCGCCTGCTTCAACCGGCTGCGATACGGTTCATCCATCTGCGTGAGCGGCAGACGCAGCTCGTCGTGAATCAGCCCCATCATGGCGAGCGCCGCCTTGACGGGAATCGGGCTGACCTGTAGGAACAGCGCGCGAATCAGCGGCATCAGCTCAAGCTGGAGCGCCTGCGCGTCATCCATGCGCCGCTCAAGACAGGCGAGGGTCAGTGCGCGCGTTTTATCGGGCAGAATGTTGGAAACGACGCTGATTGCGCCGCAGCTTCCCTGTGCAATCATCGGGAGAATCTGGTCGTCGTTGCCGCAGTAGATCGGCAGTTCACCGCGCGTTTTTTCCAGAATTTCGCCGGTCAATGTCGAGTTTCCGCTGGCTTCCTTGAGGCCGACGACGGAGGGATGGCGGCTCAGGGCGGCGGCGGTATCGGCGCTGAGCCCCATGCCGGTGCGCCCCGGCACGTTGTAGAGGATCATCGGCAGGGGGCAGGCGTCAAGAATCGCGTGATAGTGCCGAATCAGGCCGGACTGCGTGGTTTTGTTGTAATACGGCGTGACGCTGAGCTGACCGGCAGCGCCGAGCCTTTGCGCCTGACGGGCATATTCAATGGCGCGGCGCGTGTCGTTGGAGCCGGTGCCGACGATGACAGGGATCGAGCCGCCCGTACATTCAAGGCCGATTTCAATGATGCGTTCGCGCTCATCCATCGAAAGCGTGCAGGGCTCGCCCGTTGTGCCCAGCAGAACGAGCGCGTCCATCTTTGCCGCTATCTGCATTGCGAGCAGGCGGCGAAGCGCGGGCTCATCCAACCTGCCATCCGGCAAAAACGGCGTAATCAGCGCGGTGGCGCAGCCGGTAAACAGAGGAAAATTCATCAGGCATACCTCCCGACGTTTCAAAGACAGAGAAAAGCCGCTTTGGCAAACAACTGCATCCTCAGTGTCTTCCAAAGCGGCAAAAACCATGCGTATTGTTTTGTAAAGCGGGCGACGCGCCCAACGCGCGCTTGCGGCGAAGAACGGCCGCAAAGCCCTTATTTTTTCGGAATGTAGCCCTGCGCACAGAGCAGCTCGGCAATCAGCACAGCGCCGCCGGCCGCGCCGCGCAGCGTGTTGTGAGAAAGGCCGACGAAGCGCCAGTCGAACAGCGAATCCCCGCGCAGACGACCGAGCGAAATGCCCATGCCGCGCTCAAAATCGCGGTCAAGACGGGTCTGCGGCCGATTGTCCTCCTCAAAATACTGAAGGAACGGATGCGGGGCGCTCGGCAGATTCATTTTCTGCGGCAGGCCTTCGAAGGTGCGCCAGCGCTCGATGATTTCTTCCTTTGTCGCGGGCTTTTCAAAGCTCGCCCAGCAGGTCGCCAGATGGCCGTCCGCCACGGCGACGCGGACGCAGTGCGCGCTGATAATCGGCGCTTTTGCGGGCACGATCACGCCGTTTTCCAAATGACCCCAGATTTTAAGCGGTTCCTGCTCGCTCTTTTCTTCCTCGCCGCCGATGTAGGGGATGACGTTATCCACCATCTCCGGCCAGCGCTTGAAGGTCTTTCCGGCGCCGGAAATCGCCTGATAGGTGGAAACAACCACGCGCGAGGGCTTGAGATCATACAGCGCCGTCAGCGCGGGCACATAGCTCTGGATGGAGCAGTTGGGCTTGACGGTGACGAAACCGACCTTTGTACCCAGCCGCCTGCGCTGATATTCGATCACATCCGCGTGCTGCGGGTTCAGTTCCGGCACGATCATCGGCACATCCGGCGTGCCGCGGTGAGCGGAATTGTTGGAAACGACGGGCGTTTCGCTCTTGGCATAGGCATCCTCCAGCGCGCGGATTTCGTCCTTCTTCATATCCACGGCGCAGAAGACGAAATCGACCTCGCCGGTGACGGCCGCCACATCGGAGGCGTCGCGCACGACGAGCGGACGGACGTTCTGCGGAATCGGCCAATCAAACGCCCAGCGGTCGGAAACGGCTTCTTCATACGTTTTCCCGGCGCTGCGCGCGGAAGCGGCGACGACGGCGATTTCAAACCACGGGTGATCGGCCAGAAGAGAAACAAAACGTTGCCCCACCATGCCGGTGGCGCCGACAACGGCAACACGCCATTTACGCTCCATGACGAATCCATCCTTTCAAAAATCAGCAATATATCCCGTAAAAACGAGAAAAAAGGAATGACCTGCTCATCATAGCACCATAAGCGGCGCTTTGTCAACCCTGCCCTGGCAGAATTTGGGCGTATCGGCTGACCGCCCGGATCAAAAATACGCTGCATGCGGAGGAAATGTGCGCCCCTGCTTTTCATTTTGCCGCAATTATGCTAAAATATAAACTTGAGAAAGTGGATGTTAAAATGAAGAGAACGGAAAGCGAGGAATCGAGCATGGATTTCAGCGCCCTTGAAAAAGAGGCGAGCCGATACGAAAATCAACTGCGCGCGCATCGACGCGCGCTGCATCAAATTCCAGAAGTGGGCTACGAAGAACATGAAACGCATGCGTATCTGATGGAGCAGCTTCGTGCACTTGCGCCGGACGATTTGAAGACGTATGCGGAGACGGGGATTCGCGCCGTATTTCGCGGGGACGGAACGGGGCGCGTGATCGCTTTCCGGTCGGATATCGACGCGCTTCCGATTTCCGAAAAAACAGGGTGCGCGTTTGCTTCGCACCATCCGGGAAAGATGCATGCCTGCGGCCACGACGGACACATGGCCAATCTGCTGACGTTTGCCCAGTGGCTCAGCGAGCACAGGGCGAGCCTGCGCGACGACGTGGTGCTTCTTTTTCAGCCTGCGGAGGAAACCATCGGCGGCGCGAAGAACATGATCGAGGAAGGCGCGCTGGAAAACCCGCACGTCGAGGTCGTCTACGGCATGCATATGATGCCGGATGTGCCGATCGGCAGGATTTCCGCCTGTGCGGGGCCGATGATGGCGCAGACGTGCGAAATGGATATCGTCATTCACGGGCTCGCGTCGCATGGCGCAATGCCGCATCTCGGGCGCGACGCGGTGATGGCGATGGCGCATCTGCTGACGCTGCTGCAAACGACTGTCGCGCGCAGCATTGATCCGGCGCAGCCTGCGCTGCTGACCATCGGCCGCGTTGAGGCGGGGCACCAGCGCAACATTCTCGCCGAGGAAGCGAAGATGGAGGGAATCATCCGCACGTTTTCCAACGCCGTCTATGCGAAGCTGGAAGAAAAAATCCTTCAGAACATGGCGAGCGTGGACGCGGCTTTCGGCACAAAAACCGAGATGTTCAAGCGTGTGTTTTACCCGTGCGTAGAGAATGACCCGGCGGAGGTGGAGCGCGTCCGCGCGCTGCTGGGCGATCGCTTTGTGACGGAAAAGCCGCGCATGATCGCGGAGGATTTTGCCTATTACCAGTTGAACGTACCGGGCGTATTCGTCTTCTGCGGCTGCATGGATGAAGAACACCGGAGTCCGCTGCATGCGGATACGTTTGATTTTGACGAGCGCGCGCTGATTACCGGCCTCGCGCTGTTTATCGGCCTGACCGCCAGAAAGGATAAAGAAAATGGGCTTGTTTGACAGATTATATTACGGCAAAGCGGGCAAACGGGATTACAGCGAGATGGATATGCCGAAAAACCGCATTTCGCTGTTCTTCATGGTGCTCAAGGATCACGTCTTTGATTTGATTAAGGTCAATCTGATGCAGTTGATCTTCTGGATTCCGTTCCTGCTGTGGACATATATCAATCTGGCGGCGGTGCAGAGCATCGACACCGAGACGGTGCTTTCGCACGCGGACGGCGCGGCGGAGCTGCTGAGCGCGATTTCCGGCTATCTGATGATGTGGCTGATCGGCCTCATCCCGTGCATCGCCATCACAGGCCCGTCGTCGGCGGGCGCGGCGTATGTGATGCGCAACTGGGCGCGCGATCAGCATGCGTTTCTGTTTTCGGATTTCAAGGATGCGTTCAAATCCAACTGGAAGCAGGCGCTGGGCGTTTCCGCGCTGACCTCCGTTGTGCCGCTTGTGGCATATACGGCGGTTTCGTATTACGGCGAGATGACAAAGGGCAGCGCGGTCATGTTTGTACCGCTGATGCTCGTGCTTTCCGCCACGCTGATTTACATTGTCATGCTTCCGCTGCTCTATCCGATGATGGTCGGCTACGAGCTGAGCTTTGGGAATCTGATCAAAAATGCGTTTCTGATGGGCGCGGCGCGTCTTCCGCAAATGTTGCTGGCGAGGCTCATCACTGCCGTTCCGGTTATTGCGCTGCTGATGGGGATTTACGCGGGAAACGGCATCGTGCTGATGATCGTTTCGCTGTATTATCTGCTGTTCGGCTTCGCACTGTCCCGTCTGGTGTATGCGTCGTTTGCCAACGGCGTGTTTGACAAGTATCTCAACCCGCACATCGAAGGCGCGCAGGTCGGTCAGGGTCTGCGCCCGCAAAGCGAGGACGACGAGCTGCCTGACGAGGACGACGAGGACGAGGAAGACGAGTAAATCCACATGAAACGACGCCTTTGCGGCCACAATGTGGCCGGGGAGGTGAAGAAATGAAGGGATTTACACCGCCGACTCAGCGCGAACGCGATAAATATCGCGCGGCGCAGGAAGCAGGCCTGCTTGAACGGGTGCTGGAGGTCGGCTGGGCCGGGCTGACCGCGAAGGAAAGCGGTCGGATCGGCGGGCTGCTTGCACACAAAAACAGAGAGTAGAAAAAGCGATGTACGACGATTTTGCAAGCGTATACGATACGCTGATGGATGATTTTGATTACGACGAATGGAGCCGACACTATCTGCGGCTGATTCGCCTTGCGACGGGCGAGCTGCCCCGGCGCGCGGCCGAATGTGCCTGCGGAACGGGCAGCCTGACCGTGCGTCTGGCGCAAAGCGGCATGACGATGACGGGCGTGGATTTATCTGCCGCGATGCTGCGGCAGGCGGAAAAAAAGGCGCGCGATTACGGCGTGGAGGCTGCGTTTGTTCGGCAGGATATGAAGAAACTGACCCTTCCGCGCCGCGTCGGCGCTGTGCTGGCAACCTGCGACGGCGTAAACTACCTGACAACGCCGGAAGATGTGCGTGCGTTTTTCAGTGCGGCATATCGCAATTTGCTGCCGGGCGGCGCGCTGTGCTTTGATTGCTCGACCCGGCATAAGCTGGAGGACGTCATGGGCGACGCTTTTTTCGGCGAGGAACGGGACGGCGCGGCGGTGCTTTGGCAGAATAAACTCAATCAGGCGGAACATCTGCTTGCCATGGACGTGACGTTCTTCGTTCGCGAGGAGGATGGGCGCTACCGACGCTTCCGCGAGCAGCATCATCAGCGCGCGCACAGCGAAGAGGAGCTGACGCAATGGCTTGGCGAGGCCGGCTTTGAAGACGTGTGCACCTACGGCGAAATGCGGATGGACGCGCCGAAAAAAGACGATTTGCGCATCCACATCACGGCAAAAAAACCTGAAATAGACGGATAATTCGGAGGAATCAACGATATGGAACAGAAGAAATCCAGAATGCTGCGGCTGACACTGATGGGCGGTCAGGCGCGCGTGTTTATTTGCGATACGACCGAGTTGGCGCAGCAGGCGCGCGACATCCACAACGCGAGCAACACGTGCAGCGCCGCGATGGGGCGCATGCTGGCCGCGACGGCAATCATGGGCGCAAACCTCAAGAGCGAGGGCGACCGGATTACGGCGACGATCAACGGCGGCGGTCCTGCTGGCCCGATCTGCGCGATTGCAGGGCCGGACGGCACGGTGAAGGTGACCATCGAACACCCGGAGGTTGAGCTGCCGCTCAAGGAAAACGGTAAGCTGAACGTCGGCGGCGCGCTGGGCAAGGACGGCCAGTTGACCGTCATGCGTTCGTTTGGCTTCGGCGAGCCGTATGTCGGCCGTGTGGCGCTGGTCTCCGGCGAAATTGCCGAGGATTTCGCCATGTATTATCTGGAATCCGAACAGACGCCGTCCCTGTGCGCGCTGGGCACACTGGTGGGTGAAAACATCATTTCCTCCGGCGGTATTTTGATTCAGGCCATGCCGGATTGCTCGGAGGAGCTGCTTGACGCGCTGGAAATCCGCGCGGAACTGTTCAGCTCGATTTCCCAGCTTCTTTCCGAGATGACGCTGGAGGAGATCGTCGAGGGCTGCTTCCGCGGGTTGAACCCGGAAATTCTGGAGGAAATGCCGCTGCGGCTGCAATGCGACTGTTCGCGTGAATATATCGAGCGTGTGCTGCTGTCGATGGGCGAAAATGAAATCCGCGACATGATCGAAAAGCAGAACGGCTGCGAGGTGGAGTGTCATTTCTGCCGCAAGCACTACCGTTTCAGCGGCGAGGAGCTTGAGGCACTGCTGGCGCAGGCGCACAAGGAGAACGACGGAGACGAGTGAACAGGAGGAGTGTCATGACCAAGGTGGTTTCCATGGCGCGCACAAGTGAATATTGGATCAGCCGCGCGCGGAAGCACCGCCTTGCCGGGCGATATGACGAGGCCATGGCACTGCTGGCAAAAACGCGGGAGCAATACGGCACGGGCGAAGCGCTTGAACGAGAGCTTGCGCAGACGTATGACGAAATGGGCTGCGAGGAAGAAGCGGCGCGGGCGTATCTGCGTGTGGCGCGCATGAAAGGCGAATACCGGGCAGAAGCACTGTTCCAGCTGGCGCTTTCAGCGGCGCAGCGCGCGGAGCTGGTGCGTGCGGCTTCTTATTTCGATCAGTTTGAAAAGAGCGACCGCCGCCACGTATCTCCGGATCTGGTCGCGCTGCTGGGTCAGCAGCTCAGGCAGGCGCTTGAAAAGCCCACGCCGCAGACGCGGCGGGAACGCGCGAAGGCGTTGGAACGCCGCGCCGTAGAGCGCTTGCAGGGAGGTCGGGTTTACGCGGCGCGCCGAACGATGCTGCATGCCATTGATCTGTGGGAAAACGCGCAGAGGCTGACGCTGCTCGCCTGTTGCGAGCTGATTCTCGGACGGTTGGACGAGGCGCAGACCCACGCCGAGCAGGCGCATGCGCTTGCGCCCGCCAGAGTGCAGACGCTCTGCGTGTTGGTCGATGTGCTGTATGCGACGGAAAAGACGGAACAGGCGCGCCGTATGCTGCATATCGCGGTGCTGCGCGCGCAAAGCGTGGATGAACGGCTGAACGTAGCCGTTGAATCTGCCAAGCACGGAGAAGACGGCCTGACGCTCAGGCTGACGCGCTCGCTGCTTCGGCGCGATCCATACTGTATGCGCGGCATGATGCTCCGAGGCTGTGCGCTGATGAACCTGCGCCGGTTCGATGAGGCTAAGCGCGTCTTTGGCCGTCTCTGCGTCCTGCTGCCGGAGGATACGGTTTGTCAGGCGTATTACGCGATGGCCAGAAACGAGCAGCCGCCGGAGGGGCGGCTGACGCTGGGGATGGACGTGCCGCCGGAGGAGGCGGTCAACCGAGCCATGCGTATCATTTCCGCGATGGCGGAAACGCCGCTGCAGGGAACGCGGGAGCTGTACGAATTGAGCGCGTGGGCGTTGCGCTCGGCCATCGCCGGAACCAATACGGCGTTGCTTGCGATGATGCTGATGAGCGCGTTGGAAACGCCGGAGGCGCTTGACGTGCTGCTGGATGCGCTGACCGATCCGCAGGTGAGCGACGGTGTGAAGCGGGCGATTCTTCAGGCGCTGACGGCTTCACGCGGGTTTCAACCGTATGACGTGGATATCGGCGGGCGTTATGTTCGCCTTGCGGCAGGCGCTTTGTCCGGACGGACGATGGACGGAGAGGCGGCGCGAACGGTTGTGCAGGCGGCCTGCGACGCGCTGTCGCCCGATTTTCCGCAGGCGCCGAAAATGCTGCTGCCGATGTACATCGCGTTTCTGGAGCAAAACGGTGTGCCGAAGAGGCGTGAACAGCCTGCCTGCGCGGCGGCGCTCGAGTATCTGTTTCACAGGCTATCCGGCAGAAAGGTCGGTTTGAACCGAATTACAGCCAAATACGGCGTATCGCCCAGACTCTGCCGGACGAAGGCAAATAGAATTCTGCGGGCGGTTCGAAAGCAGGCGGAAAACAACACAAAAGGGAGTGTCGATGATGAAATGCATCAACTTTGATCGCGCCTTTGAGCGCTATATGGCCGAATGGATCAAGGAAAACAGCGAGAAATACAAGGATGACATGGATGTGATCGAAGATATGATGCCGGACGTCTATCTGGAATTTCTCAAAAAACCGGCCGATTTTCTGGATGGCGTTGCGCCGCAGGATTATTTTGAGCAGTTTGACAACGCCGATATGCTCGTCAACTGGCTCTGCGATTACATCGCGCAGGGAGTACCGGTGCCGGATCTTCTGCTGGAGCGGGTGACGGCGCTGGGCAACCCGGCTGAAAAGAGCCTGCTGGCGTTGGTAGCCCGCGATGATTTGCCGGAAGAGACGCAGATGACGGCCATTTCCTTGCTCCGCGAGATGGAAAGCAAAGCGCCGATGCAGCGCTACATTGATTATATCGCTTCGCTGGAGGAACCGAGCGACAAGGGCGATCTTTGCGCCGAGGCACTGATGAGCATGGGCGAATCGGTTGTCGAGCCGATTCTGGCCACCCTTTCCGGCGCGGGACAGACCGGACGCGATATTTTTGCGGATGTTTTGAGCAATTATCCCGGCGACGAGCGCATTTATGAGCTGATGATCGAGCGCTTTGTTACGCGAGACGAGCGGCGCGCGCTGTTTGCCTCCTATTTGGCAAAGCTGGGCGACGAACGCGCGATTCCGATGCTCAAGGAGGCCGCGCAAAGCCCGGACATCAACTATCTGGATTATGTGGAGGTCGTTAACGCCATTGAGGCGCTGGGCGGTGAGCGTCCGCCGGAGCGCGAATTTTCTGGCGACCCGTATTATGAATCTCTCAGGCAGGTGTAACGGCCTGAACGCGCATGTTTTGCCCTTAAAGGAGGAGCTGCTTTCGTGATTTGTCCAAATTGTGGTCGTGAACTGCCGGATACGGCGCGCGTGTGCCCGGGCTGTAACGCCGTACAGCGCGCATACAGGCGCAGACAGGCGGAAGCCGACATTGAATCGGAAAGACCGCGCGCGCATGTGGCGCGCAGGGTAACGCCCGAAGCCGAACCCGCGCACAAGAGAGAACAGACGAGAGCACAGAATATCGGCACGGTATCCACCCCGAAACGGGTTCCCGCGGGCGGAAAAACGCACGCACAAACGGGATCGGGGAGCAAGGTGCCCATCGGGCTGGAAAAACAGAAAGCCTACGAACAGGCAAAGGTGCGGCATGTCCGCCACGCGCCGGACAACCTGCGGCGAAAGGTCGATGCAAAGCCGGAGACCATGAATCCGCCAATCTACCAGCGGTCGCACAAGAAGCTGCTCCGCATCATGGTGATTATTCTGCTGCTGCTGCTCTTCGTCGGTTCGGCTGGAGGCTACATGCTGCTGAAAACCGAAAGCGGCCAGCAGCTGATGGCGCAGTGGGGATGGAGCATCGCCAGAACGGACGCTTACGTTACGCTGGGCAAGGAGCTGCTGGATCAGGCGTATTACACCCGCGCCATTCAAACGCTGCAAATCGCGATTGACCGCGAGCCGGAAAACGTCGATGCGCTCATTCTGATGGCGCAGGCCTATACGGAGCTTGACCGTGTTGACGAAGCCAAGGCGATTTATGAATCTCTGATTAACGATATCGCGCCTGCGCATCCAAGCGCATACCGAAACCTGATTAAGATCTATCAGGATGAGGGCTATAACGCCGAGGCGCTTGCGCTGATGAGGCAGGCGGCGGAAAAGGCCAACAGTACGCAGGAATTTGATGTGATGCTGCGCGAATACACGCCGACCGCGCCGGTGCTTTCTAAAACAGCAGGGCGATACACCGAGGAACTTGACGTGACCATCAGCATCCCGGAGGGAGAGACGGTGTATTATACTACGGATGGCACCGATCCCTCCGAATCCGGCCTGATATACACGGAAGGGACGAGCCTGCATGTGGCCGAAGGCAAGATGACCATCAAGGCCATCGGTTTTACGGAGAACGGAACGCCGAGCGATCAGGTTTCGGCGGATTATACCGTCATCATTCCGACCCCGGCCGCACCGAAAGCCAACTATGCATCCGGCAAATACAAAAAAGCGCCGAAGGTCAGCCTGCGGCCGGGCGATGAGGACGACAAGAACGCATCGCCGATTGTCGCGATTTATTATACCATCGACGGTCGGCAGGCTACGACGGAATCGACCCTGTATAACGACGCGGAACCCATTCAGCTTCCGACGGGCAAAAGTACCCTGCGCGCCATCGCGGTGGCGGCAAACGGAAAGATCAGCTATGAAATGAACGTGACCTACGATGTAGAGGGCAATCTCAAGCGGATGTTCACATCGGAGGATACGTTTAAAAATCTAACGCTATACAAGACGGGATATACCACGTTCACGAAGACATGGGGAACGCCGAGCAGCTACGAAATACTGCCGGAGGAGGAATGGTACAGCCCGGATATGGAGAGCTATGAAGCGGTATACGAGTGGGGAACGGCGCGGTTCTGCATCAAAAAGGCGGGCAGTACGCCGGTGCTTTATGCGCTGGACACGACAAGCAGCAAAATGACCGGACCGCGTTCCACCAAGGTCGGCATGAGCAGCGACGAAGTGCTCGGCAAATTCCGCGATTTGGGGCAGGCCGCACTGGATAAAGAAGGAAACCGGCTGCTGTATAATTACAACTCTGCCAACACGCAGTTCGGCACCTATCGCAGCAATGGGGACGGCACCTACGTGATTCATTATTACGACCCGGTGGATGAAAAAGCGACGATTTTTGTCGAGCTTTCCTATTACTTGGATGCAAGCGGCAATGTGGCGCGCATCGTTTGGCAGCGATATCTGTCCGAAATGTGATTTTTGCTTGACAAATCGGCCTTTTTTCCATATAATGAATAAGTAATGCCGCCATGCGATTGCGATTGGTGCGGCCCCTGTCAAGGGTTGATTGCATAAGCAATCGCCCCTCGCGCATGCGGGGGGCGTTTTTTTGAAGGAGAGATGAGGATGAGCGAAAAACCTACGTTCTACATCACAACGCCGATTTATTATCCGAGCGATAATCTGCATATCGGCCATAGCTATTGTTCCACTGCGGCGGACACGATGGCTCGATTCAAGAAGATGACGGGCTACGATGTGTTCTTCCTGACCGGCACGGATGAGCATGGCCAGAAGATCGAGCGCAAGGCGCGCGAGGCTGGCGTGACCCCGAAGGAATACGTGGATCACATTGTAGACGGCATCAAAAAGCTCTGGAAGCTGATGGATATCGACTACAGCGACTTCATCCGCACGACGGATGAGCGCCATGTGAAGTCTGTGCAGCAGATTTTCCGCAAACTGCACGATCAGGGCGATATCTATAAGAGCGAATACGAGGGCTGGT